>ERZ856578.111-NODE-111-length-145716-cov-16.499241_pt1 | contig 145716 bp, 119 predicted proteins | sample MGYA00514384_ERZ856578 | MGnify/ENA primary metagenome ERZ856578 (study PRJEB29103, sample SAMN06111958) | human gut metagenome | biome: human gut; feature: ankylosing spondylitis patient; material: healthy_person | host: Homo sapiens | place: China:Hangzhou... | reverse complement strand
GCATAGGCCGTGAAGATGGCCGTCACGCCCGGATCGAATCCGCAGCCGAGGATCGCCGTGAGGCCCGCCGCCTTGAAGCGGTCCTGATAGGCCCACTGCCACGAATATTCAAAGTGCGCCTCGTCGCGGGGCTCGTAGTTGGCCGTGTCGAGGTAATTGCAGCCGCACTCGAGGCAGGCGTCCATGATCGTGAGGTCCTGATACGGCAGGGCGACGTTGACGACGATGTCGGGCTTGAAGGCGCGGAACAGCTCGCACAGCGCCGGCACGTTGTCGGCATCGACCTCGGCAGTCTTCACGCGGTTGCCGCCGATGGCGGCCGCCACGGCGTCGCATTTGGATTTGGTACGGCTGGCCAGCATCACGTCCGTGAAGACGGGATTGGCGGCGATCTTCTGGGTCACGACCGTTCCGACGCCACCCGCACCGATGATAAGGGCTCTACACATAGGTATGAGAATTAATGGTTCAGTTTACGCATTTGCGCATTGCGCATACAAAAATATCGTTTTATTTCGGCAATCCAAAATCCCGGGGAAAAATTTGCCTTGCGGCGAGATGCGGGAAGGATGCAGCGGCGTGCGGCGGAAGACGGGAGACAGCAGGCATACGGCGGGTTGCGGCGGTGTACGGCGGAAAACGGCATTCGGGTCCCGGCACAAAAAAGAGAGGAAAGCCGCGACTTTCCTCTCTTTTGGTGAACCCGCTGGGATCGCAACTTTTAGCTATAATTAGCTTTGTTACAGTGTTTTATAGGTTTGGCATCATGGATCAGTCATGATTTGGACACTCGTTTGTGTCGTCATTTGTCTGATATTTGTCCGCCAAATTTTACGTTTCAATGATAACGAATTTCTATGTAATAAAAAAACTTTTCGCTTGTTTATAATACTATTATTCCTGCATGATTTTCCCCATTCTTATTTCCGTTTTCAGAATTTCGTATACATAGGCCGAACTCTCTATGTAAAGTCCTGTGTTCGGATCGGAGAGTTTGGCAAATGTTTCCGAATTGTGGAAAACTGAGATCGCATTAGGCTTGGCATACTATCATTGGTGTGTGTCCTCTTCGAGGGCGGCTTTTGCATCGAAGAATTCTCACAATTTCTATATCCACATCCTCCATAATGCGGAAAAAATTAATGTGTCTATTCGCTTTGCTTTCAGCGATCTCCTCGTATTGTTGTCCAAAAAGTATAGGAGTTTCAACTATTTTTCGGCAGTAAGCGATTAGCATTTCATAATACTGGTCGGCCTAATCCTCTGTCCACTCATCTGCAGTGTGATTCCAAATGTCGGAGAGATCATCAACAGCCTTGCGTGTAAAATGAAATTTAGTCATTAGCTCGCTTTGCTTAGAGTGTTGCAAGGTGATCGCCGGATCGAAATAGACAGCGTACCGCTGATCATGCCATCTTCGATAGCGGCTTTAAGTTTGATGATACAACTCTCGTTCTCCTCCAAAAGTCGCAAGCCGACACAAATGACTTTGTTGGCATTGTTATAACGCTCTTGTGTAATTTTCACTTTGATAAATCTAACAAAATAAGCTCCGAGTGCTGCAGACGTTGTTTTCATGCTTTTCATTTTTCTACTAAGATACCAATATTTGGTAATATAACAAATCGTGGCCGGCCATTACTCGGAGAGTTTCACCGCACCGCCGTATGAGAAGTAGCTCGGCGCAATACATACAAATAACCCTTGGCGGTCAATTGACGGCCAAGGGTGGAGATTTAGATATGTGCTCGGAAATGAGAACTTTAGTTCGAAAGTGTTGAGCGGATAATTATTTCTTTTCTCTTTTTTTATATTTTTCAGAGTAATCAGTCAATAAATTTTTTATATCGAGCTGATGAATGGCTATTGCATTTTGAATAACATCGTCACTCAACTCTTGTAGATTGTAGTGTTTAAATTCCTTAACAAAGTTCGCGATATTCATTTTAAGAGACTTCAGTTTCCCCTTACGCATAATTTCAACATCATGTGTAAAATTAGCATCATGGGCAACAAATAATGTTGGAATAATCATCACATATTTTACATTGGGTTTTTCTTTATATTCATTTTCAAACCACCCGCAATGATTATTCATTTGCCCTACTTCATGCTTATGAATATCGGCTCTGTCTCCATCGACTTCGGTCTTGCATTCGAATAAGAAATATTGATTGTCAATACCGCACCACAAGTTATCTGGTCCTTTCCTAATCTCCTTATCGGGACGCTGGCTAATAAATCCTAAAAGAGACCCTATTTCACATAATGCTTTTTCAAACTTTTCTGCCGATATACCAAAGGAAAGATTAGCCAATGTGTCATTTATGGCAAGGCTAAAATCTTCATAATTCTTAAACTGGGATATATACGTTCGAATTCTTTTGTTCCTGTTTTCATTGATATATCCAATTTTCTTATAGACAATGCCTTGTGCCGGTTTTAGAAGTTGATTGTTCAATCTAAAAGCCGTCAATTGGATTTTAGTGGCATCAATTTTACTATCCGCATACATGTATCTGGCTTTTGTCTGCAAATACCAACCTTTTTCGGAATCGTCAAAATGTTCCTGATCGATCAAATTCTGTATTACCTCGCAAGCTTTTTCATTATTGCCTTGAAGATGTAAATTTTCAGCTTTTCTTTCGGTTTCCAATATGCGATATACAAAAAGCCGATTGTCTGTCGGAATGATATTGTCCATTTCCGTTTTATAAAATTGCTTCCAACCCTCATCTCTTTTAAGACACTGGTTAATAAGACTTTTCAAGACATCTTTCGGTAGAATACCGTCACTAATTTCCTGCATTGCCATATCGGCTATCTCTATACCTAAGCTAATCTGCTTTTTTGTCTGATCTGAGAAATATTTATTAGTTGCAGAGCTTTTGACGAAGCGGACAAGATCATTGCCTATAATGATAATGACACTGTAATCTTTTTCTCCTCTGACACTTCGTCCTAATCCTTGTTCTATTTTTTGAGTGATTTTTATATTGATAATATCACTATTGATACGGCATTGTTCCTCATACCGATCCGCTAAATTGGAGCTGAAAGGCAGAGAATCCAATATTAATATTCGGCAAGCGGCATCCGGCAGATCGATTCCATCGTATCGATTTGCTATAACGACGGGATAATCGAATTGCCGCATTTTTAGGGAGTTGACGTTAACTTCAATATTATCGGGCGTTGAAATTCGTACACCTTCGAACCGATAGTCATCGAAATAGCGGAAACCGGGAACCAATGCTACTATGCCAAAATCCGTTAATTTCTTGTTAATTAGAGAAGAAATAATCTCATCTCTAATTAGATTGTCATCGATTATGGATGGAATGAGAATCATTTTTTCTCCAGACCATTTTTGTGAATCATCGGTCAATGGGTGCTCAATAGCCGAGACATCGAAATTGAAGCCTTTTATGAAAAATGAATCATCTTGTGTCGTCGCCGACATCATAATTCTTTGAGATGCTCTGTCGAACGAGCCGAATCTTTCAATCGATATTTTATAAGGGCTAATTTCAATGCCTTTGTTTGTTATAAACATTTGGCACTCTTCAAGGCTATTACGAATTAAAGGCCACACGAATTTCAGTTCATCATGAGTCGAATATTCCGACAGAAGTTCAGTTAAATCGCTTTTTTTATCTATCCATGCCCAATACGGCACGGACATGACGTCTTCTATACTATTCCCGTGCCGGATATCGATATAGCTACCTTCTCCTTGTTCGATTAAATCGTTCTCAAAAATATCCAATAATTTATTATACAACAACTCCTTTTCTCGAGGTACTCGGATAGTGAATGCAGATTTAATGGAATCGATACAAGCATGTGCATCATCCAAAACAACGCATCCGACAGGGAGAGATTGGTTATCTAATTTGAAAACTGTTTTACCGTTAAATAATTTTTGAATTGTTATAATCAAAACTTTTTTCCCGGAGATGAAATCATCCGGTATTTCTGTTGTTGTCATGGTACAATGAGGAATCCCGAATTTCTCGGCCTCTTTTGCGACTTGTGTTACGAGGTAGTTATTAGGGCATACATATAGACATGGACCTTGATTCAAATTTAATTTTGAGAATAAAATAAGTAGCCCGATGAGGGTTTTACCCTCTCCCGTATGTAATTTAATTACAACATCTTTATTTGTCCGTACCTCTTCATACCATTTTTCTAATATTTTAACTTGCGCCGGTCTTAACGGTCCTGTACCTGCGCTTCTATCTAAATCTTTATAAATCTCTATTGGATTTGTTTTGATTTCAACGGTTTTCGATTGGAGCCTTTTTCCAAAATCAATCATATTATATCAATAATTAAAGTGGAACATTATCTCCATAAAGATACAAAATTCTCCGCTACTTTCACTGCCACAAGAGATGTAATTTCGTGGCAGAATACGGATCATGAATTTACAGGATGCTAAAGGCATCGTTGAGCAGTTCGACGATCTCCAGTTCACTGTGGACAGTACGAACCCCGATATGATGCTCTGGCTATCGGGTTATGAGATGAAGGCGGCTATCGGTACACCTAAGCACATCCAAACCATCGAAGAGGTTACGGGGCTTCCCGGCGAGCTAGAGAAGAAACTCGACCAAACGGGCGGCACGATGACGGGCGATCTGCGCGTCGAGGCTCTTTTATTGCATTCCACTGAACAATATTCCGCCACAGCGCTTTATGATCCTCACCCGTCAAGACAACAAGTCGGATGCGCATCGGCAAGACTCAGTCTATATGGACGGCCTATGTAAGTTTATCTGCGTGAGCAACGGGGTGACGGACGAGCTGATCGACGTACAGAATGTCAAGTTGTAGCTCGGCAACCTTTCGAAGATCGCTCACTCCGTTTATGGACAATTGGAGGGCAACGAAGCCATTCTGGAAAATGCCTACGTCTGAAGGCGGCTCGTGTAGTGCGACCCGAGGATAAGCGAAGATTGAGCGGTCGGTGCTGTTTCAGTTTTCGGCGAACAGGTTTCTCTCTACAACGAGACGAATAAACTCACGCCCAATATGATCGTCATTACTGTTAAAGAGCAGGGCTTCACCTCGGCACTGGGCAATCGGCTTTGGCAATACTAAGGATGGTCGCTGGAATCGCAACTGTTAGCTATAATTAACTTGTTTTCAGTATTTTATTGGTTTGGCCTTGTGGATCAGTCATGATCTGGACACTCGTTTGTGTCGCCGTTTGTCTGATATTTGTCCGCCAAATCTTATGTTTCAAAAATAACTATTTTCTATGCAATAAAAAACTTTTCGCTTGTTTATAATACTATTTATTCCTGCATGATTTTCCCCATTCTTAATTCTGTTTTCAAAATCTCGTATACATAAGCCGAACTCTCTATGTAAAGTCCCGTGTTCGGATCGGAGAGCTTCGCAAATGTCTCCGAATTGTGGAATACAGAAATGGCATCGGTCATTTTCATGCCATTGTCTTCCATCAAATAGGCGATGATGTCTTTACTGATTCCTTCGATCAGATATTCGATTTTTTTATCATTCATAAGGCTTGAGGTATTTAATGGCTCTATCCGTATGAAAGAAATATTGCGAAGAGACTTTATGAAAACGTATTTTTGATACTAATTTCTCCAGATCAATGATTCCATCTTTGAAATATCTGAATTGAGTTGCCATTTCATCATTTGCTACGGGGCCAATTACGATGTCGAAATGGTGTGTTGGATGCTCACTGTTTCGGTCCCTGTTTCCCATCACAAAGAGAGCCCATTCTTCATTCGGAATTGTAAATTCCTTAATGGATAACTCTTTATCGGCAAAGGCACCTTCTCTGTCAAATTCAAATACGCTGACGATTCCTTTGCCGCCATAGATCGTTGCTGTCCTTTCGGCCATTTTCGTGGCTTGCTCTTCAATTTCGGTCAAGTAAAAACCTTGCCCGAAATCTTTATATGGCCTGCATCGGGAAAAATCTATTTCCCGTATGTGAATATTTGATCCGTGGTATAGTTTCATCGTAACCCTCCTCCATTGTTATAGCATACCCGAGCCAGATCTTCTACACTGTCATCTATCGAAAGAAGGTGTTCGGCATCGTAGTGCTGTTCCAGAAAACTCAATCCTTTGTGCAAATTCAGATAGTTGCTCGCTTCACGGATTGTCAGTTCATACTTTTTTGCGAATTCGCTGATGTTTGCAACAACATATTCAATCAGTTTCTTGTTGATTCCTGTTGCTGCTGCATTCAATTCGACTGTTGCCGTAAGATTCAGTGTGTCTAAAACTTTTTTCAGAGTCGAGATTCGTGATCCCTGCCCGTTCTCTATTTTTGAGATCTGTGCTTTTCCAACTCCGACCTTTTGTCCCAGTTCCTCTTGTGTCAGACCCATGTTGATTCGCTCCTTACGGATCAGTTTCCCGATCTCTTCAATCTTTGCTCCCATTCCTTTTTTTGCAAATATAATAAAAGTTTCCTTAATTGGAAACTTTTTTTCGTTTTTTGGGATGCATAAATGAGAAGGGACGAAAAAATGTTATTTCATCCCTTCTCATTTATCAGGTGTTGGATAGTTTATTGGAGCAAAGAACTCGCTGATTGATATCTTATAAAACTCACAAATTTTATATATTGACATCAACGTTGGAATTTTTGTTCCTGTTTCGTAGCAATTGATACTTAATCTTACTTTTTCGATGAGATATTCTTGTGAGTGATTGTGTTCCTTGCGCAATTCTTTTATCCGTTGTCCTATACTGATAACGAATTCTTGGTTTGAATAATATCGCGCTTTCTTTACCACGAATGCAAAAGAACCACCGAATTCGAATATTTATACATATTTGCGAATACTTATTCGGGATTATTTCGTATATTTGTTGTCAATACAGAAAACGTGCAATTCTTTTGGTGTTTGAAGAATCTCATCTAATTTACATGACCTACTTTTTGTGGACCGTAATGATAATGATGAGAGACATAGTTAGAATTGCGGGGATATGCCTGCAATAAATTTTGGGATATACAACGCAAGTATAATCCCGACTTTATGTACCCGACATAAAGTCTGGGAATGAGGGAACAATAGCTATTATGATTTACATGATCTATCGCAATCACATGTCAATCGAATAGCGTTCCCTCATTTTTATTATTTTCTGTTCATAAAATAAAACAGGAGCATGTATGCGGGCATGTAATCCTTCAGGGCGATTTTCAGCGTTTCGAGCGCCTTTGTAATTTCCCAGGTTACTCGTCTGGCAGGTATCTGGTATTTGTCCGAGATCTCTTTATGCGTCATGAGTCCGAACCGGCTGTCTGAAAAAATCGCCCGACGGAGTTCCGGCATTTTGTCGAGTTCGCGTCGGATGATTTTTTCCACATCGCTTGAAAAAAGGTTGGCTTCGATCTCGTGATTTTCCAGTGAACGGAGACTGATTTGCAGTTGCCGTTCCTTGTGGCCCTGAATATGATTTTGGATTTTGGAATGAATGCTGTTCATTCGGATGTACTCGTAGCAGGCGTTTTTGATGATTTGTACGATATACATTCGATAATCCCCTTTTTGGGGATCCAGTTTGTCTTTGTGTTCCCATAGCCGAAGAAAACAATCCGATACGATGTCTTCCGCTACGGTATCATTCCGTACATAGGAATATGCCAGCAGTTTGTATGCCTCGATGTTGGCAAAAAAATGCTTGCCGAGTTCATCGAACGTAAAATCGATTCCCATAGATGTTGCTGTCATACCCATAACTCGAAAACAAAGTTAAGATATTTTACAGAAAAACGAAATTTATTTGTTTGGCATCGATGTGAAGGGCCATTATGAATAAATAATTCATAATACAATGTTTATCAAGCAGATATTGTTAATAAACAAAATGAATAAATAAATTAAAAAATTTATTTGCAAAAAAATGCAAAATTTAGTGTAGTACCCCCTGTCCTTATTCATAATATATATAGAACGCTAACTGAAACAGACATGCAAGACGAGGTAATATATCGCTATTTGACCGGCAAATGCTCGCCGGAAGAGGAGACGCGACTTATGGAATGGTACCAGGAGGATCCCGAGACCCATCAGCGCGACATTGATCGTGTCCGTCTTATTTTCGAGGGTATGCTGGTTCATCAGGTGATCGGAGCAATGGAGAATCGCCCCAAACGAATCTGGACACTTCGCAAGGTGGTCCGATATTCGGCGGGCATCGCTGCCGGGTTGATTCTTTTTGCCGGAGGATTGTATTGGATGCGTGCGCGCACCTATGATGAAATATCGGCTCAATTCACCTCTTTTGAGACTCCGGCCGGACAACGTGTAAGCATGAACCTGTCCGACGGCACGCATGTATGGCTCAATGCCGGTTCGAGAATCGAATATCCGGTGGTTTTTGACCGTAAGGCACGGCGGGTAAAGGTTTCGGGTGAGGCGATGTTTGAAGTCACTCATGACGCGGACCGGCCCTTTATCGTCGAAACATTTGCCTCGGAAATAGAGGTTTTGGGAACAAAGTTCAATGTTGTCGCGGATGAATCGAGATCCTTGTTCTCAACAACATTGCTTGAAGGCAAGGTGAAGGTAACCTCGGGCGATCAGAATGTGATTCTGCATCCCGACGAGGTGGTCAATCTCATCAATGGTCATCTTCTTGTTTTTCACAACAATGATCCTGTGGCGATGCAGTGGACGGAGGGTATTCTGAGTATGAAGGGGATCTCTTTCGAGGAGTTGATGTCAAAATTCGAACGAATATATGATGTCAAGATTGTGTATGAGTGCGAGAAGATTCCGACCATTGAGTTTGCAAGCGGAAAGATTCGTGTGTCGGACGGCATCGACCATGCGCTTCGGGTGTTGCAGCATGTGGCGGATTTTACCTATGAGCGGGATGAGGAGCACAACATCATTCGTATAAAATAGAAATAAACTTGCGATAGAATAACATATTGTGTAATTCGGGAAAAAAGAGTGCCTATGATAAAATGACAATGAGAACCTGAAATCATTGATTCTCTTGAAAAAGAAAGCCTGCGGATATTGCCGATCCGCAGGCCGGTAACAGAGAATAAAACTAACCTTACTACATCTATTACCTTTAATTTCACAAAAGTATGAATAAAACGAGATTCTGCAAAATCCGGAATCTGTTTGAGGTCATTCTGCTGATGTGTCTGTCCCTTCAGATTCGAGGAGCACAGGCACAGACCGCCCGTTTTACGATCCATCTGGAAAAGGTTCCGATGGAACAGGTGGTCAATGAAATAGAGAAGCAATCGCGCTATCTGTTTCTATTCAATAAGGACATCGACAGTCGGCGTATTATCGTATCGGTTCACGCCGAGAATCAAACCATTACACAAATTCTTCCCGTGCTTTTCAAGGATACGGGACTTGATTACACGATCGAGGGCATGTCGATTCTTGTAACCAAAAAGGCGGATGCTTCGGAAAAACCGGTGCAGGTCCGGGGAAAAGTGCTTGACCAGCAAGGACAGCCGATTGTGGGGGCTTCAGTCATCGTTCAGGGAACGACCGTGGGTGTCTCTACCGATGCTCAAGGCCGTTTCGAACTGGAAGTCCCGGCTCCGGCGGCTTCCCGGGTGCTCGAGATCAGTTACCTGGGTTATGAGACGGCGCGTGTGGCAGTCGGTTCGCGTACTCGCTTCGATGTGACGCTGCGCGAGGCGGCTTCGGAGATCGAACAGGTCGTTGTGACGGCCCTGGGCATCAAACGTCAGGAAAAGGCCCTCTCGTACAACGTGCAGCAGGTCGCGCCGTCGGACATCACGATGGTCAAGGACGCCAACTTCATGAACTCGCTGACGGGCAAGGTCGCCGGTGTGACGATCAACACCTCTTCGTCGGGTGTCGGCGGCGCCTCGAAGGTCGTCATGCGCGGTACGAAGTCGATTCTCCAGTCGTCGAACGCACTGTACGTCATCGACGGCATTCCGATGAACAACGTCGGAGGCGGGGGCGGCACGGAGTTCGATTCGCGGGGTGCCACGGAAGCCATTGCGGACCTGAACCCCGAGGACATTGAGTCGATCTCGGTGCTGACGGGCGCCTCGGCGGCGGCTCTTTACGGGTCGAGTGCGGCGAACGGCGCCATCATGATCACGACGAAGAAGGGGCAGGCCGGACAGTTCAAGGTGACCTATTCGAGCCAGACAGAGTTCCTCGCGCCCTTCGTGATGCCGGAGTTCCAGAACCGCTACGGCACGGGCAGCTACGGATCGGTATCGGGATCGCCGGTCTACAGTTGGGGCCCGAAGCTCACCGAAGCAGCCCGTACGGGGTATACGCCGGACGAATTCTTCGAGACAGGCCATGTCTATACGAATGCCGTGACGCTTTCGGGTGGTACAGAGAAGAACCAGACCTACTTTTCGGCTGCGGCGGTCAATTCCGATGGCATTATTCCGAACAACTACTACGACCGCTACAACTTTACGTTCCGCAACTCGACGCAGTTTCTTCAGGACCGGCTGCATCTGGATGTCAGCGCCAGCTATATCGTGCAGAAGGACCGCAACATGATCAACCAGGGTGTCTATTCGAACCCGATTGTATCGGCTTATCTTTTCCCGCGTGGTGATGATTTCGAGGCGGTGAAGATTTTCGAGCGTTGGGATCCGGCTCGCAAAATCAGCGTGCAGTACTGGCCGCAGGGTGAAGGCGGTGACTTGCGCATGCAGAATCCCTACTGGATTGCCTACCGCAACCCGCGTGATACGGACAAGAAACGTTACATGGCATCGGCCACGCTGTCGTATGACATCCTGCCGTGGCTGAATGTCAGCGGCCGCGCCCGAATCGACAACACCAATTCGGTCTATACGCAGAAGCTCTACGCTTCGTCGAATACCACGATCACCGAGGGCAGCTCGCAGGGCCACTATACGGAGATCACGAATGCCGACGAGCAGATCTACGCCGACGTGATGGTGAACGTGAACAAGACCTTCGGCGACGACTGGTCGCTGGTGGCCAACGTCGGTGCCTCGATCAACGACGTGCGGAGCCGTGAGTTGTCCTACCGGGGTCCGATCCGCGATTCGGGTGTTCCGAACCTCTTCACGGTCTTCGACCTCGACCGTGAGAAGTCCCGCGCCCAGAAGTGGGGCTGGCAGGAGCAGACGCAGTCGCTTTTCGGTTCGGTCGAGGTGGGCTGGAAACAGATGCTCTACCTGACCGTCACGGGCCGCAACGACTGGGCATCGCAGTTGGCCGGGTCGCCGCAGAAATCGTTCTTCTACCCCTCGGTGGGCCTTTCGTGGATCCCGACGGCGACGTTTGACATGCCGGATGCGTTCACCTATCTGAAACTCCGGGCGTCGTTCTCGTCGGTGGGCATCCCGTTCCCGCGCTTCCTGACGACCCCGACCTATGCCTACGACGAGACGACGCAGCAGTGGCTGCCGACCACGTTCCGCGAGATCGGCCAGCTCTATCCCGAGCGGACGAAAACCTGGGAAGTGGGTCTTGACGCCCGACTGTGGAATGACCTGCGGCTGAGTGCCTCGTGGTACCTGGCCGACACGAGCAACCAGACCTTCCAGCCCACGGTCTCCACCTCGTCGGGCTATTCGAGCATGTATGTCCAGACGGGCTGCGTGCGCAACACGGGTGTCGAGGCGTCGCTGGGTTACGGGCACACCTGGCGCGACTTCTCGTGGGACACGAATGTTACCTTCACCTGGAATCGCAATGAGATTCTCGACCTGATGGATGGCATGTGCGACCCGATGACGGGCGAACCGCTGAAGGACCGTCTCGAAATCAAGGGACTCGGCAAGGCAAAGTATATTCTGAAAAAGGGAGGTACGATGGGTGACCTCTATACGACGTCGAATCTGAAATACGACGAGAACGGCTACATTCAGGTGGACCGCAACGGCAATTTCGTGACGACGGACGTCGGCGAGGAGATCTACCTTGGTTCGGTGCTTCCGGACTACAACTTGGCGTGGCGCAACGACTTCTCGTGGAAGGGGGCACATCTGGGCATTCTCTTTACGGGACGCATCGGCGGCATCTGCTACTCGGCCACGCAGGCCAACATGGACCTGTTCGGCGTTTCGGAGACATCGGCCGCGGCACGAGATGCCGGAGGCGTTTTGATCAACGGCCGTGAGATGGTGGATCCGCAGCGCTGGTATACCGCGATAGCCTCGCAATCCGGCCTGCCGCACTACTACACCTATTCGGCGACGAATTTCCGGCTGCAGGAACTTTCGGTGGGTTATACGCTGCCGCGTCGCTGGTTCCGAGATGTCTGCTCGATCGACATCTCGTTCGTGGGCCGCAACCTCTGGATGATCTACTGCAAGGCGCCGTTCGATCCCGAGGCCATCGCTTCGACGGGCAACAACTATCAGGGTATCGACTACTTCATGGTGCCGTCGCTGCGCAGCTTGGGCTTTAGCCTTCGTGTTACCTTCTAAAACCGAAAACGTATGAAACGAATCCAACATATCATCAGCGCGCTTTTCGGAGTTCTGCTGCTGTTGTCGTGGGGCTGCACGGGGGATTTCGACGAGATCAACCGCAATCCGAGCGAGGCGACGAACGAAGAGCTCCAGCGCGAGAACTACAAGATCGGCACCAACATCCGTGGTCTCCAGAATCTGGTGATTCCGGTACAGGAGCACCGCTACCAGTTCAACGAATCGCTTACGGGCAACGCCTTCGCAGGCTATATGGCCGAAACGCCCGACGGCTGGAAGGAGAAGTTCTCGACCTTCAATCCCTCGGCCGACTGGCTGAAATGGCCCTTTGTGATTGTCATGCAGGAGGCCTATCCCTATTTCCGGGGCGTCGTGAACAATACGGACGACGAGGTGGCCATCGCCCTGGCGAAGTTGTTCCGCGTGGCGATCATGCACCGCATGACCGACACCTACGGTCCGATTCCCTACTCGAAGGTCATCGAGGACTCGGCCGAGTCGCTGACGGTGGCCTACGATACGCAGGAGGAGGTCTACATGAAGATGTTCGAGGAGTTGGACGAGGTGCTGGCGGTGCTTCACGCCAATGAGCAGCTCTCGGCCGATGCCTTCCGCAAGTTCGATTATGTTTACTACGGCGACATCTTGAAGTGGATCAAATACACGAACTCGCTCAAATTGCGTATGGCCATGCGTTTGTCATATGTGAAGCCGGAGCTGTCGAAAACAAAGGGGGCCGAGGCAATCGCCGATGGCGTGATCACGGCCAACGCGGACAATGCGCAGATGCACGCTCCGGAAAACCGTGCTGCCCTGATTTACAACGACTGGGGAGATCATCGCGTAGCGGCCGACATCATCAGCTACATGAACGGCTACAATGACCCGCGCCGTGCAGCGATGTTCACGCAGGGAACGTGGAACAAAAAGAGCGACTACTACGGTATCCGTGTGGGTATTGACCCGACGAATAAGGCGACCATGGTGGAGACCTTTTCGAATCAGGTGATCAGTAGCTCTTCGCCCTATCTGTGGTTCAATGCCGCGGAGGCGACGTTCCTGCGCGCCGAATGGGAACTGCGTTGGGGCAGCCTGGATGCCGCGAAGGAGCTCTACGAGGATGCCATTGCACTGTCGTTCGAGGAACACGGGGCTTCGGGTGCCGACAGCTATGTCACGAGTACGGCGAAGCCGGCGAAATATATTGATCCGACCGGTGAATATACGGCCGATGCCCCGGCGAGCGACATTTCGATAGCCTGGGAAGCCGGTGACTCGGAGGAGGTCCGCGAGCGGAACCTCGAACGGATCATCACGCAGAAATGGATCGCCATCTTCCCGCTGGGAATCGAGGCGTGGTCGGAGTACCGGCGCACGGGCTACCCGCGGCTGCTGCCCGTGGTGGAGAACAAGTCGGGCGGCACGGTGGATTCGCGGTACGGCATGCGCCGCATACCTTACCCGGTTGAAGAGTACACGGAGAATCCCGTACACCTGCAGGCTGCGATCGACATGCTTGGCGGCCGTGACAACGGCGGCGTGCGTGTCTGGTGGGATGTCAAACCTTTACAATAACGGACTATGAAAAAAATCGGAATATATATCTCTTTTGCGATGCTGTCGCTCTCTGTTGGATGCAGCGACTGGACGCAGATGGAGCCCGTCGACCAGCAGCCCGTGCGGCCTTCGGAGCAGAATCCGGAACTGTGGGCACAGTACACGGCGGCGCTGCGGGCCTATAAGGCGGGCTGCCACACGCTCGTCATGGCGAGCTTCGAAAACGGCTCCACAAATCCCACGAGTGAGAAGGACTGCCTGCGCAGCCTCCCGGACTCGCTGGATGCCGTCTCGCTGACCAATGCCGACAACTTCTCGGCTTATGACGCAGAGGATCTCGCAGTTCTCAAGGAGAAAGGCACGCGCGTGCTCTACTTCGTGGACTATGCCACACGCTGCAGCGAATGGGCGGACCTCGGAGCGTTGGGATCCTACCTCGACCAGGTTGTAGCCCGGACTCAGGAACTGGGACTCGATGGGCTCTCCTTCTCCGGACTGCCGACCTATGGCGACGAAACTGCCCAAGCGGCCCAACAAGCCGTGGCGGCCCTCTTTATGGAAAAGTTCGGTGCAGTGGCAGGACCGGGCAAGTCGTTGGTGCTTTTCTTTGAGGGCGACCCGCAGTTTCTGACAGCCGACCAGCGGGCGCAAGTTGATTACATTGTGCTGGATACCAAGACGACGGACAACGCCAGCGACTTGAAACTGCAGGTCCTGCGGGCCCTGGAGATGGAGAACGTCGCGGCGGACCGGCTGCTGCTGGGCGCGATGACCGAATACGAGTTCCTTGATGAGGACAAGACAGCCTCGGATGCCATCTCGGCCCTTGCCCTGCGCATTCCGGAACTGGGCCCGCTGGGCGGACTATGCATCTATGATGCGAATACGGACTATTTCGGCAGCGAAATTATCTACGCTTCGACGCGGGCCGCCATCCAGTTGTTGAACCCTGCAAAATAAGCCTGACATGAAAAGAGTCTATCAATATGCTTTTGTGCTGCTTGCGACGGCGGTAGCCGCTGCGGGCTGCAAGAACGACGAGTACGACAACCGCTCACCGTTCGACAACGTGGTTTACCTCGATGTCGCTGAGGCAGACGCTACCCAGCTGACGACCTTCAAGAAGACGTTGCCGACGCTCGAACGCGACTTCTCGGTGGTGATGAGCTATCCGTCGTCGCAGGATGTGGAGGTTACGGTCGAGGTCGAGCCGGCTCTTGTCGCCGATTACAATGCATGCAACGGAACGTCGTGGACCATGCTCGATGCCTCCTATTACGAACTGGCGGAGAATACCGTGACGATCCCGGCCGGAAAGACCATTTCGGATCGGCTGTCTCTGATGCTCAAGAATCTCGACGGGTCGGGCGACGTGGCCGAACTTCCGATCGACGAAACCTACCTTCTTCCGGTTACGATCCGCAGCGCGAACGGCGGCGTCTCGCTGCTGGGAAGCTCCGCGACGGCCTATTACGTCGTGAAACGTTCGTCGGCCATTACCTCGGCGGCGTCGCTGCGCGACAACTGGATCAACTTCCCGACCCTGGACAAGGCGGGTCCGCAGAGCGACTTATTCAACAACCTCACGGCCGTAACCTATGAGGCCATTATCCGTGTGGACGACTTCTCGAAACACTCCGAGATTTCGACCATCATGGGAGTCGAGAACTACCTTCTGCTTCGTATCGGTGATGCTGCATTCCCTCGCCAGCAGTTGCAGTTCGACGGAACGGGGGATGCTGCTGCAACGCCGGGCTTCGGCAAGTTCCCCAAGAAGGACGAATCGAAACTCCTGAATGCCGGTGAATGGTACCACGTCGCCGCAACGTACAGCTACGCCACGCGCGAGGTCTGCATCTACGTCAACGGCAAGCTGCAGAGCCGCGGTACGGACCTCGGCAATCCCGCCTCGACGCCTTTCAACCTGGCTGGCCGGGCTTTCTACGACCTCTACCTGCAGGATCCTGTCAAGTATGAACAGTACAAGGGCTGGGGCAATTTCCGGCAGTTCTTCCTCGGCAAGTCCTACGACGATACGCGCCAGCTGAACGGCGACATCACCGAGGTTCGCGTTTGGAACGTGGCCCGTACCGAGCAGGAGATCTGGGAGAATATGTACGATGTCGATCCGCAGACGCCGGGGCTGATCGGCTATTGGAAATTTGACGAGGGCGAAGGCAACGTCATCCATGACTGGACCGGCAACGGCAACGATGGCGTGGCTGAATTCGATCTCGAATGGCCCTCGGGCATCGAGGTGCCGCAACTCAATAAAGAATAATCATGAAAGGGAACATTATGAAACATACAGGATTTATTCGATTGTTTCGGGGCGCTGCGTTTGGATGCGCACTATCCCTGCTCCTCGCAGGTTGTACGGAAGAACCCATATCGTATGAAGCCGGACAGGAACCCGATGGAGAGGCGCTTGAAACGGTTTCCGGGACCTTGCGGAGCCGCAGGTCGCTGCGCGACCGCATTCCGGTGCGCCTGGTCGAAGGCTATGAGGATGATGTAGCCGATCAGGTCTACTACAGGCTCAATACGACGACTTCGCAGCCGGTGACGATATCCGTGTCGCCCGACTTGTCACTGGTCGGAACCTACAATGATGCCAACCAAACCAAACTCCAACCTTTGCCGGCAGAGAATGTGTCGATAGGGAATGGTGGCGCGCTTACTGTAGCAGCAGGGTCTGCGGTTTCTGATCCGCTCGAAGTTACCTTCTCGGCCGATGGTCTGGCCCCGGGAACTTATCTGTTGCCTCTTGCCGTGCAGGACGCTGATGAAGTACTTTATTATGGGGTAACTGTTCGGGAATTCGACGAGAACATCTATCAGGATGGCGATGACCTTTATAATATAGAATTGGATACCGAGTGGACAACCGTGTTTTATCTCAACACAAGCGAGGTGCAGGCGCATTATGCTGACTACGTAGCTTGGGAAAAACAGGATATGACCACTTTCGAATCGGTCTACAGGGCTTCGTTGGGCAATATCATCGTATTGCGGATTGCGCAGGTAGACTACGATGCCGCGTCGCAGCGGGTGATTTTTGCCCCGACCTCCGACCTTTTCTATACGTTGGAGCATTCGGATAAGTACATCGCCCAAATGAAAGACAAAGGCCGGAAAATCTGTGTTTGTATCGAGGGCGCCGGTAAGGGAATAGGCTTCTGCAATATGACCGATGCGCAGATTGCCGACTTTGTAGCACAAGTCAAGGTCTTTGTCGAAACCTACGACCTCGACGGTGTGAACCTGTGGGATAGGGGCACCGGTTACGGCAAGGAGGGAATGCCCGCCATGAACACCACCTCCTACCCGAGACTCATCAAGGCGATGCGCGAGGCTCTCGGCAAGGATCGGTTGTTGACCGTCGTGGATTATGAAGAACCGACCGAATACTTCTATGATACCACGGCCACGGGCGGTATTGAAGTCGGGGATTATATAGATTACGCTTGGCATGGATATGTTTCCGAGGATGAACCGATTGCCTTTATCAACCCCTATAATGCAGGAACCTCTTACACTCAGAATTATACCCGCAAACCATTTGCCGGGTTGCCCGAGGCAAAATATGGTAATGTAAACGTGCCGTTTTATAGCGAGAAAAGCGACTTGTTCATAGATATGGATATGGATATGTGGTCGATGAATGCTATTATGTGGAATATTGAGCGAGCCAACAATATTATTGTTTTCGGCGATCTAGTATTACCACAGGTGAATTTCGCAGAACTCGGATGTATATCGATGATCCAGAATTTTCTCGCATACCTTGCTTATGATGAAAATTTTGAAGCGGCTTATAGCTACAATGTGATGATGCGTACTTTTAATATCTACCACAAAAATGGATATAATACTTTTGCAAAAGATTGGTAAATAGCAAGGCAGTTTGGATTATCAGGGAAAGGCCCGTATATTGGACTTTGGTCCGGTATACGGGCCTTTCATGAAGGCTTCCACAAACAAAAAATCCGGCAGTCGTTCGACTGCCGGACCATTTGGTGAACCCGCTGGGGCTCGAACCCAGGACCCCAACATTAAAAGTGTTGTGCTCTACCTGCTGAGCTACGGATTCTCCGGTACCATCACGGCACAAACCGTTTTGGTGGTGCAAATGTACGGAATATATTTGAAAATGCAATATCCGAAGGCTTTTTTTTCGTGCGAAGCGCCGTATGGATCCTTTTTTCGATCCTGCCTGTCCTACTATCGCTCCTGCAGCACGCTCTTTGGTCACTGCGGCCCTGTCAAACTCCACCCATTACAACCTCTGCACGGGATTGTATCGATAATCGGGACGAAAGCCCAACTCCGGAATCCCTGAAATGCAATCGAATGGCAGCGGTTGCGGGCAACGAGGCTGCTAACGGCCACAAAAAAAGACGGAACCTGCTTGTGGCAGGTCCCGAAAGTTCATAAATGTTTCAAAGACTGACAGCACCTCCCTTCTCACGTATCGGGAACGAGGTTCTTCCTTTTTTAAACAGATGACAGGAGGCCTACTCACGCAGGCCTCCTGTCGTAAAATTCAATAACGGCATTTGCGCTGAAAGTGTACACAGGGAATCGAATCCCAATTCACAGGTGTATCCGGATGGGGGACCACAGCGTTCGGTCCGGATACATTACATAATGGGCCTGGGATACATATATTTCCATTTATTACGGATTTTCACCTTCACGAAACCATCGGCAACAAGGTCATCAGAAGCGGGCCCCAGGCCCGGAGGGCCTATGTAGATCAACTTATCCTCGGTTTGCAAATAAACCAGTTCATCCAAATCATCAAATCCCCCCTTCTCATTCAAGGCTGCATATAAACGGGAAATATTACTTCTCACAAACACAGAATCTTCCCGGCCCTTATAGAATCGGGGATAGCAATACAGCGTATCCTGACTCGTTCGACAAAGCCCGAATTCAACACAATACCTGTCATCGACATGCATATAGATCCCGTTTCGCCGATCAACATAAAAATAGTAACAATCCATATAATTGCCACCGGAACTCCAGGACCTTAGGGTATACAAATCCATCTTGGGCTGTTCGAGGTTGCAGAACTCCTCCCGGGACAACCTGGAACGTCGTCTGGGATCGGGGTGGTGAGGGACATAGGATGCACACGAAACCATACATAATGTCACCAAACAGATACAGACAAAATTTTTCATGATCCGGTTTATTTATAGGTTATACCATTCAGCCTGAATATGTTTTTCAGAACCTGCAACCCCGGCACTGCTTATTAAGGATTCTCCCCGTCCGGGCTTTTCAGCATAATGGAGCAGATCGACAGTCCCCGGCTACACTTTCTGTCAGCAAATCCGCGGCGGAATCCTGCTGTCGATGATCAACTTTTGGCAAGTTACGATAATTCAGGCGGAAAAACAAATCCTCTCCCCTGAAATGCAACCGGATGGCAGCGGTTGCGGGCAACGAGGCTGCGCACAGACACAAAAAAGACGGGGCCTGCACAAAAGAGACAGAACCAGCCACAAAAAACGGGACCCGCTTGAGGCAGGTCCCGTCCGATCCATTGGCTACGGAACGTCTACGAACGCATGAAGAGCAGGTTCCGCGGCCGAAGCCGCTGCCAGGCAGCCGGAATCAAAGTTTCGGCTCCGGCTGCATGTCGAACTCGATCACGGCGCCCTTCTGAAGCTCCGAATAGTTCAGCACCGTCCGGTCGTAGGGCTTGCCGTTGTAGAGCATGCGGCCCACATAGCGGTTCTCGGGGCTGTTGTTCGGGGCGTCGATCTCGACCGTCTCGCCGTTCTCGAGATGAATCGTCACCCGGCGGAAGAGCGGCGAGCCGAGCTGGTACTCGTCCGAGGCCGGGCAGACGGGATAGAAGCCCATCGCCGAGAAGACATACCACGCCGAGGTCTGGCCGTTGTCCTCATCGCCGCAGTAGCCGTCGGGCTTGGCCGAATAGAGGCGGTCCATCACCTCGCGCGTCCACCACTGCGCCTTGTGCGGCATGCCGGCGTAGTTGTAGAGGTAGATCATGTGCTGTGCGGGCTGGTTGCCGTGGGCGTAGTTGCCCATGTTGGCCACCTGCATCTCGGTGATCTCGTGGATGCGGAAACCGTAGTAGCTGTCGTCGTAGATCGGCGGCACGACGAAGACCGAGTCGAGCATCCGCCCGAACTCCTCGCGTCCGCCCATCAGCTCGGCCAGTCCCTCGACGTCGTGGAACACCGACCACGTGTAGTGCCACGCATTGCCCTCGGTGAAGGCGTCGCCCCACTTGTAGGGGCTGAACGGCGTCTGGAACGTGCCGTCGGCATTGCGGCCGCGCATGAGTTTCGTCTCCGGATCGAAGAGGTTGCGGTAGTTCTTCGCGGCCTTGTCGAGCAGGGCGGCATCGTCGCTGCGGCCGAGGTGCTCGGCCACGCGGGCGATGCACCAGTCATCGTAGGCGTATTCGAGCGTGCGTGCGGCATTCTCGGGGATGTTCACGTCGTAGGGAACGTATCCCAGCGTATTGTAGTACTCGTGCCCCAGGCGGCCCGTCGAGCTGACCGTCGGATGCACCTGCATGCGGCCGCTCATCATCGCCTCGTAGAGCGTTTCGACATCCCCGGCGGGGGTCACGCCCTTGAGGATGGCATCCGAGACGACCGACGCCGAGTTGTTGCCCACCATGCAGCCGCGGTGGCCCGGCGAGGCCCACTCGGGAAGGAAGCCGCTCTCGCGGTAGGTGTTTGCCAGGCCGGCCTGAATCTCGGCGTTGACCGACGGATAAACGAGGTTCAGCAGCGGGAAGAGGCAGCGGAACGTATCCCAGAAGCCCGTGTCGGTGTACATGTATCCGGGCAGCACCTCGCCGTTGTAGGGGCTGTAGTGCACGGGCTGGCCCTTTTCGTCGATCTCGTAGAACTTGCGCGGGAAGAGCGTCGAACGGTAGAGGCACGAGTAGAAGGTGCGCAGCTGGTCGATCGTACCGCCCGAGACCTCGATGCGGCCCAGCACCTCGTCCCAGCGAGCCTGCGCCTTCTCCCTGAGCTGCTCGAACGTCTCCTCGCCCAGCTCGCCGAGGTTGCGCAGCGCCTGCTGCTCGGAGATGAACGACGACGCCACGCGGGCCTCGATCCGTTCGCCGCGGCGCGTCGTGAAGTGCACCTTCGCCAGGGCGTGGTCGCCCGTCGCCTCGTGCGCCCCGTCGAGCACCTTGCCGTCGAGCATCACGTCGAAGCCCTCGAACGAGCGGTCGAAGCGGATGACGAACCAGTTGCGGAAGTTTTCGGGCACGCCGCCGCTGTTGCGCGTCGTGTAGCCCACGACCGTGCGGTTGTCGGGCATCACGCGCACATAGGAGCCGCGGTCGAAGGCGTCGACGACCACGCCCGACTCATCCGACTCGGAGAAGGTGAAGCGCAGCACGGCGGCGCGCTCCGTCGGCACGATCTCCGTGCGGATGTCGTGGTCGGCCAGGTAGACCGAATAGTAGTAGGGACGCGCCTCCTCGCTCTGGTGCGAGAACCAGCTCTGGCGCGACTCCTCGTCGAACTTGTCGGCGCCGCGCACGGGCATGAGCGAGAACTGTCCGTAGTCGTTGATCCACGGCGAGGGCTGGTGCGTCTGCTTGAAGCCCCGGATCGTATGGGCGCCGTAGGTATAGGCCCAGCCGTCGCCCATCTTGCCCGTCTGGGGCGTCCAGAAGTTCATGCCCCAGGGCAGGGCGATGGCCGGATAGGTGTTGCCCGTCGAGAGCGAGAAGTCCGAGAGCGTACCCACGAGCGTCGAGACATATTCCGAGGGGCGCAGCTGCGGCTCGGCATTTCCACCGGCATCGCAGCGCGAGCAGGAGTTGCCGCAGCAGCACACGGCGGCAGCCAGCAGCAGGGTAAAAAGAGGTCGTATCATGATTTTTCGGTTTTTTCGGATTTTGCGGGTCAGTCAATCGAGTTGAGCAGGTCGACCTTGCCTTCGTTCACCAGCTTGAGGATCAGCTCCCCGAAGAGGGTGTTCTGCCAGGCAAACCAGGCGCGCGTGAAGTTGGCGGCATCGTGGCGCGAGAAGGACTCGTGCATGAAGCCCGTGCCGGCGTCGGTGGTCATCAGGGCGATGATGCAGTCGCGGATCTCGGCGTCGTCGGTCGAGGTGAAGGCGCGCATCATGATGCTCATCGGCCAGATCATCTCCACGCCGATGTGCGGGCCGCCGATGCCCTCGCCTGCCTCGCCGCGCCAGAAGTAGGGGTTGTCGGTGCTCCAGACGAAGCGGCGCGTATTCTCGTAGACGGGGTCCGTGCGCTCGACATCGCCCAGGTAGGGCATGGCCAGCAGCGACGGCACGTTGGCATCGTCCATGAGCTGCACGCTGCCGAATCCGTCGACCTCGAAGGCGTAGATCTTCCCGTAGACGGGATGCTCGACAACGGCATACTGCTGCAGGGCGGCAGCCACCTCGTCGGCCAGGGCCGTGCAGCCGGCGGCAAGCTCGGACTCGCCGTTGACCGTCGAGAGAATCTCGGCAGCCTTGCGCAGCGACGAGACGGCCATGAAGTTCGACGGCACGAGGAACCCGAAGGTCGTGGCGTCATCCGACGGACGGAAGGCCGACGAGATGAGCCCCACGGGCTTCACCGGATTACCGCGGCCCACATGGCAGCGCGTGTCGAGCTGCCGGTCCGTGACGCGCAGGAAGGTGTAGTCGCCCGGGCCCTCCTTCATCTGCTGGTCGCGCAGCGTCGCAAGGATGTTGCGCATGGCCTCCACCCACTCCGCATCGAAGACCGACTCATCGCCCGTGGTCTTCCAGTAGTGGTGCGCCAGGCGGATCGGATAGCAGTGCGAATCGATCTCCCACTTGCGCTCGAAGACCCACGGGCTCTGCACGTGGCCCGGGTAGCCGACATCCTCGCCGGCACCCGTCGGGCCGTCGTTGAAGGCGTTGGCATAGGGGTCAATGTTGATCAGGCGGAACTGCCGGCGGATCACCCCGGCGATCATCTTCTGCAGCGCGGGGTCATTGCCGCACAGCTGCACGTAGGGCCACACCTGGGCACCCGAGTCGCGCAGCCACATGGCCGGGATGTCGCCCGTGTAGACGTAGGTGTCGGGATTGCCCTCCTCGTCCTCGCGGTAGTGCACCGTCGTGTCGAGCGTATTGGGGAAGCAGTTGGCGAACATCCAGCGCAGGCGCTCGTTGGTCAGCAGCCCGCACACGCGGGCGATCTCCTGCTCGACGGCCTCCGAGCGGAAAAGCCGCTCTTCCGCCGCGGGCCGCTGGTCGGCATACTGCTCCGGCTCCTCGGGGCAGTACCACACGTGGGGCTCGTCGTCCATCTCGAAGCGCAGCTCGCCGCCCGCCATCACCTCCTCATGCCCGATCCAGGGCTTCGTCCAGGGGCGTCCGTTGAGCCATACGCGGCGGATGTACTTGTTCTCGGGCGAGTTGTTCCCGGCCACGATCGTAAAGGTGCCGCCCGGCACCGCGATCTCCGCGCGGTCGAAGAGCGGCGACCCGAACCAGTAGCGGCCGCCCGCCGGCTCGACCTCGTACATGCCGAGCGACGAGAGCACGTACCAGGCCGACATCTGGCCCACATCCTCGTTGCCCGACAGGCCGTCGGGACGGTCGTGGTAGAGCGTCGTGAGTACCTCGCGCACCTTCTCGGCCGTCTTCCACGGCTGGCCCAGCATCGTGTAGAGGTAGAGGATGTGGTGGCTCGGCTCGTTGCCGTGGGCATACTGTCCGATCAGGCCCGAAATGTCGGGCGAGGTCTCGGTCCCGTCGACCGCGGAGCTCACCGTGAAGAGCGAATCGAGCTTACAGAGCATGCGGGCCCGGCTGCCGAAGCAGGCCTCGAGCCCGGCGACATCGTGCGGTGCGAGCCACGTATACTGCCAGGCGTTGCCCTCGCAGTAGTCGTCGGCGCGGTGCGTCGAGGCGAAGGGATTGAAGGGCGTGCGCCATCCGCGGCGGCTGTCGCGTCCGCGCATGAAGCCCGTCGACGGGTCGAAGTAGTTGCGGTAGGAGTGGCTCCGCTCCGTGAAGTAACGGGCATCCTCCCCGCGGCCGAGCGCCTCGGCAGCCCGGGCGGCGGCACCGTCGGCCAGTGCATACTCCATGTCGTAGGCCACCGCCTCGTTGAACAGGTCGCACGGAATGTAGCCGTACTTCATCCGCAGGCCGTTGCCGCGGTCGGGGTTCATCGCCGTGCGGCGGATTGCCTCGAAGGCCCGCTCGCGATCGAAGCCCTCGATTCCCTTGACAATGGCGTCGGCGACGACCGGAATGCCCGGATTGCCCACCATGCAGTCGGTCTCGTTGCCCCAGAGGTGCCATACCGGCAGGCGGCCCTGCTCGTCGGCGATCGCGAGCATCGTGTTGACGATGTCGGGCATGCGGTCCGGATGCAGGATCGTCATCAGCGGCATGGCCGCGCGGTAGGTATCCCACAGCGAGAAGGTCGTGTAGGTCGTATGGCCGGGATTGCGGTGCACGGCGCCGTCGGCCCCGCGGTAGTCGCCGTTCACGTCGCAGAACTCCGACGGAGCGACCATCGTGTGGTAAAGGCCCGTATAGAAGATGCGCTTGGCCGTCTCGTCCGACGTCGTGATCTTCACCTTCGCGAGTTGCGCGTTCCACGCCGCAGCCGCCGCAGCGGCCGTCGCGTCGAAGTCCCAGCCGGGAAGCTCCGCCGCAAGGTTCGCCTCGGCGCCCTCGATGCTTACGGGCGAGAGGGCGACCTTCAGCATCAGCTGCTCGCCCTCCGCCGTAGCGAAGTTCACGCGGGCATAGTGCTCGCCGACCTGCTCAAACGAGGTGAAGGGGCGCGAGAACTCGGCGACAAACCACACGCGCTGGTCCTTGGCCCAGCCCGTGGAGTAGCGCCAGCCCACGAGGCGGCTGTCGCCCGACGGCTCGATGTGGGTCTCGGTGGCCTTGTCCCAGCAGCCGCCGTTCTCCAGGTCGAAGATCACCGCCGCGTCGTCCGCAGCGGGGAAGGTGTAGCGGTGGAAGCCCACGCGCGAGGTGGCCGTCATCTCGGCCGTGATGCCGTAGCGCACGAGCGGTACCGAGTAGTAGCCCGGACGCACGACCTCCTTCGTGCGGTCGGCATAGGACCACAGGCCCGAAGCGGGGTCCTCCTCCGTGCCGCGGGCGCAGGTCACCTCGCCCACGACGGGCATGACCGTCACGTCGAACAGGTCGCCGATGCCCGTACCGCTCAAATGCGTGTGCGAGAATCCGATGACCGTGGAGTCCGACTCGTGGTAGCCCGAGGTCCAGTCCCACTCCTGCGGGATGCTCGTGGGTCCGAGCTGCACCAGTCCGAACGGCACGTTCGCGCCTACGAAGACGTGGCCGTGGCCGCCCGTACCGATCCGCGGATCGACATACCGCGTCAGGTTGTCGTCGGCCGCGGGCTGCGCACAGGAGGCCAGCCCGAGAGCCGCAATGAGGAAAATTCTTGACAGGTTCATCTGTTATTTGTTCGTTTCGTTGTTGAGTTCAAAGGTCAGTGTGCCGCCACGCAGCAGTTCGTCGTGCGTGAGGCGGTATTTCGACAGCGGACGGCCGCCGAGCGTCATCCGCCGGATGTAGCCCTCGCCGTGCTTCTCGATCGTGAGCGTGCCCTGCGGCGTGTCGATCTCCGCCCGGTCGAACGTCGGGGCCGTCAGCGTGTAGGCCGCCTCACCCGGACAGTCGGGATAGAAGCCCAGCATCGTGAAGACCGCCCAGGCCGACATCGTGCCCGTGTCGTCGTTGCCCGGGATGCCGTCGGGCTCGACCGTGAAGTATCGCTCCAGCAGACGCCGCGTCTCGCGCTGCGTGCGCCACGCCTCGCCGGGGAAGCGGCTGAAGAGGTAGGCATAGGCGATGTCGGGTTCGTTCGCCGGGTCGTAGAGGCCCTCGTCGAAGACCATTTGCAGCTTCTCGACAAAGCGTTTGCGTCCGCCCATGAGCCGGACCAGCCCCTCGACGTCGTGCGGCACGTAGAACGTGTAGTTCCAGGACGACCCTTCGTGGAAGCCGGGCGCCGCCGAGAAGTTCTCGCCGGCCTTCGGATCGAAGGGCGTGAGGAACGACCCGTCGGGCAGGATCGGGCGCAGCGTGCCGTACTCCTTGTCGTAGTAGTGGCGGTACCCGAGCGCGCGTTCGCGGAACAGGCGTGCATCCTCGCGGTGGCCGAGCGAGTCGGCCAGCCGGGCCAGCGCCGCATCGGCGACGTAGTACTCCAGCGCGTGCGAGACGGAAACGTCGCCGGCCAGGTCCTGCGCATAGAAGCCCAGCGGGATGTAGCCCCGCTCGATGTAGGGGTCGATATCGGGTCGCAGGAGGTTCTGCGCGCCGGGCGTCGTCGCCGACTTGCGGAAGGCCTCGTAGGCGGTCTCGATGTCGAAGTCGCGCAGCCCCTTCATCCACGTGTCCGTGATGACCGGGATGGCCGGGTCGCCCTCCATCGTGAAGGTCTCGCGCCCGTAGAGTTCCCAGCGGGGCATCCAGCCCCACTCGCGGTAGATGTCGATCATCGAACGCACCATCTCCACCTGCCGCTCGGGGTAGACCAGCGTCAGCAGCTGGTGCACGTTGCGGTAGGTATCCCACAGCGAGAAGACCGTGTAGCGCTCGCCCTCGGTGACACCCACCTCGCCCGAGCGCTCCATGAGCGGATACTCGCCGTTGACGTCGCTGAGCAGATTCGGGTGGATCAGCGTGTGGTAGAGCGCCGTGTAGAAGACGCGGCGCTGCGCCTCCGTGCCGCCCTCGACACGGATGCGGCCCAGATCGGCATTCCACCGTCCGAGGGCCGCCTCGCGCAGGGCGTCGAACGACTCTCCGTCGGCCTGCTCCGCCTCGAGGTTGCGGCGGGCATTCTCCGCCGAGACATACGAGATGCCCATGCGCACCTCGATCTGCTCGTCCGCCTGCAGGTCGTCGAACGTGAACCAGTAGCCGATGTCGTCACCCGCCAGCTCGCGTCCGTACTCCGTGTAGAGCTTGTACCTGCCGTTGTCGGGCGTCCATTCGGCCTCGACGCCCGTCATCTCCCGCTGCTTCTTCCAGTAGCCCGCAGCCGAGGGGGTCTTCGAGACGCGCAGCACGAAGTAGACCGGGAAGACCTTTTGCGGATTGTAGCAGAACGTCCCCAGCAGCTTCATGCCCTCGATTTCGGTGGCGCTCACGCGGCGCACCATCGCCCCGGACTCGTTCGTCAGCCCCTCGCCCAGGTTCAGCAGCAGGTGCCCCTCGCCGCCCGGGAAGGTGTAGCGCTCGACCGACGTGCGCGGCGTAGACGTCGCCTCGGCGCGGATGCCGTACTTCGAGAGCGTCACGGCGTAGTAGCCCGGCGAGGCCTCCTCGTCGCGGTACTCCGAGCCGTAGTTGCGGTAGTCGACCTCCAGCTCGCCGGTCGTGGCCATCGTCAGCAGCGAGCCCATGTCGGGGCACCCCACCCCGCTCAGGGCGCCGTGGGCGAATCCCGTGAAGAACTTGTTGTGGTACTCGTAGGGGGTGGACCACCAGCGCGCGTCCTTGTCGTAGCGGTTCAGCTCCGACCCCATCACGTTAAAGGGCACGACGGCCATCATGCCGTTGGGCACGACGGCCCCGGGATTCGTCGTCCCGAAGTTCGTCGTCCCGATGAAGGGGTCCACATACTCGGCGGGAGTCTGCGCCAGGGCGGGCGCCGCACCCAGCAGGAGTGCAAGCGCCGCCGTCCGCAGCATTCGTCGCGCGCCCATCAGAGGATCGAGTTTTTCTTCGTGAACTCGATGATCTCGGGGATGTAGCCGAAGGCCAGCCCCGTCACCGTATCGGCGCAACCGTAGTAGATCGCCACGCGGCCCGTGGCGGGATCGTGCAGCGAGGCGCACGGGAAGATCACGTTGGGCACGTCGCCCATGCACTCGTAGCTTTCGCGCGGCGAGATCAGATACGGACCGCTGCGGGCCAGCACCTTCCACGGCTCGTCGCGATCGAGCAGCGCCGAGCCGAAGGCATAGACATAGCCGTTGCACGAGCGCAGCACGCCGTGGTAGAACAGCAGCCACCCCTCCGAAGTCTCGATGGGCACCGGACCGGCACCGATCTTCATGCACTGCCAGGCCGAGAGTTCGAACGCAGCGGGCGCCATCACATGGCGGTGACGGCCCCAGTAGGTCAGATCGGGGCTCTCCGAATAGAAGATGTCGCCGAAGGGCGTATGACCCGTGTCGCTCGGGCGCGACAGCATCGCGTAGTTGCCGTTGATCTTGCGCGGGAAGAGCACGCCGTTGCGGTTGTAGGGCAGGGAGGCGTTCTCCAGCTGGTGGAACGTGACGAAGTCGTCGGTCCACGCCACGCCGATCGTCGGGCCGTGGTAGCCGTTGCACCACGTCACGTAGTAGCGGTCGCCGATCTTCGCCACGCGGGGGTCGTAGCCGTAGACCCACTCCCCCACCTCGGGATCGGCACCCGTCAGGCGGATGTCCTCCTCGTCGATGTCCCACTTCAGGCCGTCGACCGAGAAGCCCACGTGCAGCCGCATGCGGCGGTTCGTGTCGTCGCAGCGGAAGACGCCGGCGTAGTTGTACGCTCCCTTGCGGAAGGGCACGACGGCCGAGTTGAAGATCGAGTTCGAGGTCGACAGCGCGTCGCGTCCGATGATCGGGTTCTTCGAGTAGCGCCACACGACGCTCTTGCAGCCCGCAGGACGCTCCTCCCACGGCATGCCGGGCTGGGCTTCGCCCATGATTTCAAGTTTCGATTGCATTGTGATAGATTATTTGGAATTTGTCTGTTCGTTTCAGCGGATAATGATCTCGTCCGTAAAGAGCCAGCCGCCCGCACGGCCGTTCGATACGGCATGGTAACGCACGTAGCGGGCCTCGTCGGAGCCCTTCCAGGCGAAGGTGCGGTATTCGGGGCGCTCCTCCTCCTGCGGGTAGTCGTTCCCGATGACCCCGAGGCTGCGGAAGGTCTCGCCGTCCGCCGAGACCTCGATCTCGACCCGTGCGGGCAGCCACACCCATGCCGAATACCACTGCATGAAGTCGGCCGCCACCTCGCGGATCGGCTTCACGGCGCCGAGGTCCACCGTGACGTCCACGTCGCTGTTGAGGAAGCCCTGCCAGCGCTCGCCGTAGCTCCACGGCCCGTGCTGCCCGTCGGTCAGCGTCGCGGCCCCGTCGGCCGGATAGGAACGGTGCCACGGCGTGGCGTAGCTTACCGGACAGCCGACGGCCAGGTGCTCGACGGGCTCCAGCGACTCGGGCCGCTCGCCCTCCTCGGATTCGAGGTCGAAGGCGTTGTAGCCCGCCTCGCGCGCCCGCTCGGTATAGATCAGCGCCCGGGTGCGGAACTCGTCGTAGTCGCGGCTCTTTTGGGGGCTCCACGCCACCTCGGCCAGGGCGAAGGCCCGCGGATAGAGCATGTATTCGGCCTGCTCCGGGGTCGGGATGTACTCCGTCCAGAGGTTGGCCTGCACGCCCAGCACGCGGTCGCGGCCCGCCATCTGCTCGGGAGCCGGATCATACGAGTAGACCTTCGAGAGGGGCAGGTAGCCCGTGAAGGCCTGCGGCTGGGTCATCGGGTTGTCCTGATAGCCGTCGAAATAGCAGTAGCTGCCGGGCGTCATGACGACGTCGTGCCCCGCGGCGGCGGCCCGGCGTCCGCCCTCCTCGCCGCGCCACGACATCACAACGGCATCAGCCGGGATGCCGCCGTCGAGGATCTCGTCCCAGCCGACCAGCCGGCGGCCGTGCGCCTCGAGGAAGCGGCCGATGCGGTGCACGGCATAGGCCTGCAGCTCGGCCGGCGTCTTCAGCCCCTCGCGCTCCATCAGGGCGCGGCACTTCGGGCAGGCCATCCACGCGCGCGACGAGGCTTCATCCCCGCCGATGTGGATGAACTCCGAAGGGAAGAGCTCCAGCACCTCGGAGAAGACCCGCTCCAGAAAGACGTAGGTCTGCTCATTGCCGAGACAGAACTCCCCGCTCGTGCCGGGCTCGCCCGAGCACGAGAGCTCGGGATAGACGGCCAGCACCTCCTCCGAATGGCCCGGCATCTCGATTTCGGGCACGACGGTGATATGCAGCGAGTCGGCCAGCGCCAGCACGTCGCGCACATCCTCCTTCGTGTAGTAGCCGCCCGAAGCCCCGGGATCACCGCGGCGGGCATAGCGGCTGCCGCCGCGGCGCCACTCCTGCCACGTTTTGCCTATACGCCAGGCGGCCTCCTCCGTCAGCCGCGGATAGGCATCGACGGCCAGGCGCCAGCCGGCGCCGTCGGTCAGGTGCCAGTGCAGGCGGTTGAGCTTGAGCGACGCCATCATGCGCAGCTGCTTCTTGACGAACTCCGCATCGAAGAAGTTGCGCGAGACGTCCAGATGCAGGCCGCGCCAGGCAAAGCGCGGATAGTCGGTGATCTTCTGCGCCGGAATGCGGTCGCCGTACTGCGCATGCAGCTGCAGCAGCGTCTGCAATCCGTAGAAGAGCCCCGCCTCGCCGTGCGAACGAACCGTGATGCCGGCCGGCCGGATGGCCAGCACATAGCCTTCCGGAGATGCGGGCAGCGAATCGCCCTTCGATAGGACGAGGTGCAGGTAGTTCTTGGCCGCGTGGCGTTTGCGCGCCTCGCGCACACACTCGATCGGCGTCGAGAGCAGGTAGTCGGCCAGCGACTGCGCCACCGAATCGGGGGCGTCGATCCACAGCGACAGCGGCGCATGGATTTTGAAACTGCCCGGAAATTCGCGCACGGCGACGGGCTCGGGAAGCAGCGCATTCTCCTGCGCGCTGCGTTCGCAGGCGCCGCACAGCAGCAGCGTCGCGACAAGAAACAGAAAGCGATTCGGGAACATGTGGAAAAACCGATTGCGAGGCCGACTGCCCGGCCCGGGGATTGCGGACGGTCCGGGATCGGAGGCCACTCCGCCACGGCTCCGTGCGGCAGGCGTCCGCACGCCGCGCAACCGGCGGGAAGCATCAGATCGGGGTCCGTTCATTTTGTTCATGCAGTTTTGTCCAAAATTACGAATAAATACGCAAAAACGAGGCTTCGGGAAGTCAAAAAAACGGAGACTTTCCATTTCTGACAGAAAGTCTCCGTTCGCTGTTCCGTCTGACGACTCCTTTACGGTTGTCGCTCAACGGGTTGCGTCATTCATCGTGTCAGTTCTTGCCGTACACCTCGAACTCGGCAAAGTACCAGTAGTTCGCCTCGACTACCTCGAACTTGAGGTAGCGGACATCGGCCGGCCGCACCAGTGCGATGTAAAGCGGCGTGAAGGAGTCCGTCGGAGCATCGTAGCGGTCCATCTCGCCCCACGACGACCAATCCACACCGTCCACCGAGCCGGAGACGCGATAGATGCGCGGCACGTAGCCGACATAGTCCGAGGCACCCCGGAAGCTCAGGCCGTAGACGGTCTTCACCTCCTGCATGTCGATGACGAACGACTCGTCGTAGATGTAGGTCATGGTGTTGTTGTCGAAGAGCTTGTTGCCGATGGAGGCGGGGTCCACCGTCCACGACGAGTAGTCGAACTCAACCCACGAAGGATCGAGCGCCGAGAGGAAGGTCATGCGGTCGAAGACCTTGAGAACCGAGATTGCGCAGGAGCCCTGCTCCTCCGACATCACGGCTGCGGTCTCGTCGCCGGCCAGAGCGGCGGTCAGCTGGACCATGCACTCGAACGGCTGGTCGTCCACCTCCAGGAAGTCGTCCGTCAGCGACCAGACGGTCGAGGTCGACTCGAGTTTGCCGGCCGTAACGGTCAGCTGCGAGGCCGAGAAGCGTTCGCCGCTGTTCTCGGGAGCACCCGTCGAGGAGACCGTAAAGGTCAGGTCATGCAGCGCGGGTTTGTCCAGTACGACCCGGTACTCGTAGCTGATCGGGTCCGTATTGATGATGCCGCCCTCGATGTAGGCGCGACGGAACTCGGCCGACGTGCTGCCATCGACACCCTGAACCGACGCCACGCTCACGTAGGCCTCCTTCTCAATCTTGAGACGGGCCTCGGTCTGCGTCAGTTCCAACTGCGAACCGTCGGCGCTGATCAGACGCACACCCAACTCGTAGGTCTGGGCCGTGTACTCATCTGCCATGAACGAGGTGTTCTCGTCCACCAGACCGACCGTCACCGATGCCGAAATGCCTCCGGCCGGAATAAACAGCTCGGTTTCGCTGATCGTAACCAGTTCCTCGGGAATGTTCGAGAAGATCGGCTCGACCACGAAAGAGGCATCCTTGGGGCTCGGCGTAGAGAGCGAGAAGATGTACGTGCGCGTCAGCGCGCCGTCCAGTTGCAGTTCACCGGTCCCTGCCGCATAGGTCGCCTTCACGGTTGCCTCGGCGGCGTTCTCCGCATCCGCGATGACAACGCCGACCTCTACATCGGGATATCCGGCCAAATTCAGCTCCTCCTCCTCGCGGCAGCCCGCAAGCATGCCGCTGCCGAGAACCAGTGCGGAGAGGAGCGTCAGTTTCCAAATATTTTTCATGGTTGTAGTCGTTTTATGTGGTTATTACAGATCGTCGGGGAAAACATACGGCGTCGGATCGTCCTTCTTGTAGAAGGTCGTCGGATAGGCCAGCGGCGAGCCGTAGAGGGTCTCCACACCCGACAGCATGGAATACGAACGGGCGAAGTTCTCCGGTGCGAGCGCGAAGCCCATGAACCAGCCGTAATTGCGGTCAAGGATGTTCTGCGCCGTGCTGGAACTCATGGAGGGCCATCCCTGATTGAACTCGATGGAGATGCCCGAGCACTTCGAGATGCTCATGTTGCCGATCGGAGAGGACGAACCGCCGTAGTTGGCTACCACCACGTCGATCCATTCGTCGGCATCCACGCCGTCCACGCTCTCGGCTCCGTACATGGCGCCGTAATCGAAGACCGTCACCAGTTTGTCGGGCATCAGCTGCTTGGTCTCGTAGCACAGGCGTGCGGCGGCTTCCTGCGAACGCGAAGCGAAGTAGGGATTCGACAGATCGGGCGAGGTCGAGTACTCGTCGTCGTAGTTCACGCCGTCAAGGTTGTAGGCGTAGACGTACTCGGCCACTTCGGCGGCGAAGTCACGCGCACCGATATCGGAGAGCTGCGCCAGACCCGACTGGTCGTGGTTGCCCAGCAGACCCAGCAGCACCTTGATACCGCGCTTGCGCAGCGGCTGGAGGTAGGTCTCGTTATTGTCGAGCAGGAACTGCACGTTCGGGTTGCAGTTGACGTAGGCACGTCCGGCTGCGGCATCCCAGTTGATGTTGGCGGCAAAGAGCACCACGGCATCCCAAAGCAGCTTGCCGTTCTCGAGCTTGAAGGTCAGGGCGTTGAGCGGGTTGGTACCGTTCACCTCGAAGAAGAGGAATCCCTTGGGGTGACCTTCGCCCTTGTCGCAGTCGGCGAAGTTCCCGGCCTGCTCCGTATCGCCGTTGATGAGGTAGAGGCAGTGCGAAGCCTCCTCCTTGAGCGTGATGCCGTCGGCCTCGACGACCACCGGAATGGCGTAGACGACACCGGCCGCGAGTTCCGTGCTCGGCGAAACGGTCATCGTGGCCGTAGCCCGGGTGGCATCGGTCTCGCTCACGGTGAAGGCGCCGTCGTTGGCGAACGAAACCAGCGTCTCGGGATAGAGTTCGTAGGCGGTGCCGTTGGCCGCGTTGTAGCTTTCAAGGTAGGCGGCGTCGACCGAAGCCCGGGCCGAGAGCGTACCCTCGTAGGCGCGGGTGAGGCCGAACGACAGCGTGGCGGTGTACTCCTGACCGGTCGGGGCGATCGTCACGACCGACTGATTGCTGGCCTGATCCAGCAGGTAGCCGTTCGTCTCGTAGATGGTCTCGTAGGGAGTTTCGTCGATCGGCTTTCCGGCCTCGATCTCCTCGGAGCACGCAACTCCCAGCAGCGCACCGGCCACAAGGGCGGCAGCTGCAAACGTGCGGATTCTGAAATATCTGAAGTTCATGACAGATTCAATCTATTGGTTCGACTTGAGATTATTCGGGGAGCTCGACATTCACCCACGTCGGCGTACCCTCGCCGGTCAGATTCGTGCCGTTGCCGGTTGCGTCGTTGATGACATTGCCGCTACCCTCGTTGAATTTCCAGTAGGCCAGCAGCCCGTCGGTCGTCGGATCGACCGTGTACATGCTCGAAGCGATCTGCTCCTGCGTGCGCTGCACGGTCCAGATGCGGAGCTCGGAGATCTCGCCGGGCAGCCAGCGGTTGTCGTCGTAGGACTTGCCGACATAGCAGCCGCTATTGAGCGATACGCTGCCGCTTGCGGCGTTGTCGGAGGCCACGACCTCACCGTTCTGGTAGTAGATGCGCTCGCCGGTCGTGGCATCCCATACCACGGCGATGTGAACCCACTCGTTGACGGGAAGACCCGGTGCCGCATTGGGCGACGGCCAGTTGCCGTTGGGGTTCACCAGCTGGAGCTGGTTGCTCGGACGGTCGGCATCGCCGATACGGATCAGGAAGTTGCCCTCGATGCCGAAGACGGAGCTCAGCACGGAGCCCGAACGGCCGTCGTCCCAGTCGGCAACGCGGATGAGCGCCTCGACGGTGATCGTCTTCAGGCCGCTCACGTTGACCGAGCTCGACCAGTTTACCGGGAAATACATCTCCGAGATGTCGGCCACGACGTTGATGAGCGCGGCGCCCTTGAATATGAAGTAGACCGTGCGCGTGCTCTCGAGCAGCGAGATGCCCTGAATGTCGGCCACGGTGACGGGAAGCACGTAGCGCAGGTCACCGTTGAGCTCGTTCGTGTTGGTGAAGTTCACGACGATGTCGTTGCCCGTCACGTTGCCCTTGCCGATCGAGATGACCTTCTCGGGAATCGAGAAGTACTCGGCGGGCAGACCCACGGCGTTGTCGCCGTAGACCATGTTGTAGCGGGCGGCCATGTCGGGACGGCCCTCGAAGGTCACCGTCACGTCCTCGGGTGCGGGCAACGCCAGACGGGCCGAGATCGTGCGCGAGTCGCTGACGATGTCGTCGCGGATGAGCAGGTCATCGGTCAGCTGGGCGGACGAAATATAGAGCTTGTTGTCGAAATGATGCTCGGCGGGATCCTCGTTCTTGCACCCCGTGAAGGCCACGGCGGCAAGCAGGAAGAGCGTCAGCGATATTTTATCGAATTTCATGGCGTAAGTTAGTTTTTAGGTGAAGGATTCATGATGTCGATGGCCTCACGCAGATGGAAGTAGATCGGCGTGTTGTCGTAGTAGTCGTACTGCGCATTGAGGATCAGCATGCCCGCACGCGTGAAGTCGGAGGGCTGCCCTACCCAGAGTGCGCCGCCGCGGATCGACCGCTCGGCATTGCCTTCGGCATCCGTCGTGCCAAGGTATCCGTAGATCTTGTCCTCGTCGTTGTAGCGCGTCGTCTCGGTCGTGACGATGAAACGGTCCGCAGGCACGTCCCCGCTGTCGACGGCGGCGCTCGCGGCGATGGTCATCTCCGAGAGGTTGCTGGCCGACGTGGTCTCCAGAATGATGTAGTTGCAGTCGGCAAGCAGCGGCTTGTTCGCGGCAAGCACATACTGGGCGAGACCGCGGTAGGCGAAGAAGGCCGACTTGTGGCTCTCGCGCCACGCGGCCACCGTATTGAAGTAGGCAGCCTGACGGGCACTGTACTGTGCCAGCGCCTCCTCGGTCATGCTCGCCGTCGAACGGCCCACATAGGTGAAGACCAGACCGTCGTAGCCCCACTTGTCACACAGGGAGAGCATCTCCGTCGTGCGGTCGGCAATGTAGGTCAGGGCCTGCTCCTCGGTCAGCGTGGCATCGGCCTTGACCATCTCGCTCCACTCGGCCTCAATGGTCGCATAATCGATCGCATAGCCGACGCGCGTACCCTTCTCGCGCACCTTCTTCATCTCGTTCACATAGCCGGCATGCAGGTTGTCGGGGTTGTTCAGCAGAATGACGTCCAGGCTGTCGGGCAGTACGGTGAGCCGCTCCGCCTGACGCGTCGGGCCGCTGGCCACGTTCTCGAACGAGGCCATCGCCACCTTGTGGCTGCCGGCCTTGTAGGCCTTCAGGTTCTTGACATAGTCCGCGTAGAGACCCTGATCCATCGAAGGGGTCTTGATGTCGAGACTCTCATATTCCGTCCACTCGCTGCATGCGGCCAGCAGCAGGGCCGATGCGGCAAACAGAGAGGAAAAGCGCAAGCCTTTTTTCACGGTATTTTTCATGGTTTTCGTTTTTCAGTTGGTTAGTTCTTTTTCGCCCACCACAGGTCGGTCGACATCAGGTCGGGACCGCCCAGCAGCGTGGATACGGCATTCTGTACGTTCTGCGCGTTGCTGACGTACTCGTCGAGCGGGTAGCGCATGCGGCGTGCACCGCGGTTGGAATCCACCTCGCCGTTGCTCATGTTGCCGGCCGCGGTGGCGGGAATCAGGTGCGGGTAACCCGTGCGGCGGTAGTCGGCCCAGGCCTCGTTGCCCAGCGGGTAGTTGGCAATCCACTTCTGGATCAGGATGCGCTCCTGCATCTCAGCCACCGAACCGTCAACCCATTTTACCGAAAGCGTCGAGAGCTGCACGTTGTAGTCGTTCGAACCCGACGGATCGTCGTAAAGCTCGGGCAGAGCCGTCTCCTGTGCCAGGTAGGTATCGGCACCCGTTACGCCCCACTGCTCGAACGACAGGCGGACACCCTGCTCGTAGAAGTCCTTGGCCGTGCCGCCCATGTTGAAGCCGTAGACGGCGACACCCTCGGCGCGCAGGAAGGCCACCTCGGCGGCGTTCATCCACTGCAGGGCATCGTTGGCCTTGATGTTCGGGCCCGAGAACTTGTGACCGATAGAACCGTGCTCGGGAATCTCGATGCCGTGGCGAAGACCCACGTAGTCGTAACCCTCCCACTCGCTCTTGGTGAAGTACATCTCGCGGCGCGGATCATCATATCCGTTCATGTAGCAGATGATGTCGGCTGCGGCGTGCGTATCGCCCGTCGAGGTGCAGGCCGTACCGTCGTCGTGCGTGGAGACGCGGTTGTAGTTCACGGCCACGTAGAGCGGGTTCTGCACGCTGCCGAAGTAGTGCCATGCGGCGTTGTCGGCGTTCGACGTGATCAGACCGCCCGGATCGTTGACTGCCTCCTCGGCCTTCTCGCGGGCCACATCGGGCTTCACGTTGGCGATGCGGATGGCCAGACGCAACTTGAGCGAATTGGCGTAGCGGATCCACTTCTTGATGTCACCGCTGTAGACGTAGTCGGCCGTCGCAACGAGCTTGTACTCCGAATTCTCGTTCAGCGTGGCGATCGACGCGTCGAGCTCGTCGAAGAAGGCCATGTAGATCTCCTCGACCGAGTCGTAGGGGGTGTTGATGCTGCCGTCGGCACCGATCTTCGAGTAGGGAATCGGGCCGTAGGTATCCGTGATGCGGTGCATGGCGGCCACCTTGATGATGTTGGCGATGGCCATGGGCACGGGCGAACCGGTCTGCTCCGACACGGTCTCGATGATGCCGAGGTTGGTGTAGATCACCGGAATCACCTTTTCCGACTTGAGCAGCACGTTGGTCCAGTCGTCCGTCGGGTTGTAGTTGGAGATGGTGTTCTCCCAGCCGGCATTTGCCGGGGCGAAGTAACCGGCCAGCGGACCGCCCATCAGGGCCTCGGTGAACTGTGCCGTGTTGACATCCGACGAGATCACGCCGCTGGCCAGCGAGTTCATGGCCGAGCCGAGCGCGTAGTCGTCGGCGGTCAGGTCACCCGGCTGATAGGGGTTCGAGTTGATGTCCAAATAATTCGCCGTACACGACACCGTGCCCAACAGCAGCGCTCCGGCAAATATCTTGCTGATTGTATGTTTCATGGTCGTAAGTCTTTAGAATTTGAGTCGCACGTTGAAGCCGATGTTGCGCATCGAAGGCATCATGAAGTAGTCGATACCCTGATAGAAGTTGCCGGTCGTGGCGATGCTTTCGGGATCGAACGGAGCCTTGTTGTAGATCATCCACAGGTTGCGGCCCACGAGCGAAACGGTGATCTCGCAGACGCCGCGCAGGGCCTTGCGGGGAATCGTATAGCCGATCGAAGCCTCCTGCAGACGGACGTTCGTGGCCGAGTAGGTGTAGTACTGCGGGATCGAGTTGCCGCTGCCGACGGTCGTGTACCATACCTGCGGATCGATGCGGTCGCCGCCGTTGATCGACACGTAACCCAGGTCGCGGGCTGCGGCCGTAGCCTCCGACACGCCGTAGTTGTCGAGCATGGCCTGCGTGCGCGAGAAGACCACGCCGCCCAGACGGGCCGATACCATGAATCCGAAGTTGAAGTTGCGCCAGCGGAAGTCGTTGCGCCATGCCATGTTGGCATCGGGCAGCACGGAGCCGAGCTTGATGTAGCGGTCCGACGAGAGTTTCTCGGTGGCCAGCTTGCCGTCCGGATCGATGTAGATGTTGTTGTTGCTGTCACGCTTCAGGTCGACGAGCGAATAGAGGTCGCCCATCGTGCCGCCCTCCTTAAGCAGGAAGCGCGTGTCGCCCAGACCGCCCATGTTCAGCAGCGAGAGGTTCAGCGTCTCGCCCGTCACGGGGTTCACGGCGTTGTCCGACAGCGAGAGGATCTTGTTCTCGTTGGCCGAGAAGGTGTAGCTCGTATTCCACGAGAACTTGCCCCACGTGTTGCGGTAGTTGAGCGCGAGCTCGACACCCTGGTTGCGCACCGAACCGGTCTGCAGGTAGATCTTCGACCAGCCCGAAACAGGCAGCTGCGGGTCGAACGTCTGGTTGGCGGTCTTGGCGTTGTAGTAGGTCACGTCGAGTTCAAAGTGCTTGAGGAAGCGCATGTTCAGACCGACCTCGAACGACTTGGTGCGCTCGGGCTTCAGGTTCTCGATCGGGTACTGCGTCGTGTTGGCCCACTGCTGCAGGTTGCCCGTCCACTCGTAGCGCGGGTTGGCCAGGAAACGCTCGAAGGCCACACCGACCGATGCGTAGGAGCCGCGGATCTTGATGTAGGAGAGGTTCTCGGGCATGTTCGGGATGATCTGCGAGAGAACGACCGAAGCACCGACCGAAGGATAGAAGTACGACGAGGTGTTCGACCGGGGGCCTGCCAGCTGCGAAGGCCAGTCGTTACGACCCGTCAGCGTCAGGAAGTAGGTGTTCTTGTAACCGACCTCGGCCGAGAGGAAGATCGACTGCGTCTGCTCGCGCCAGCCGTCCTGCATGCGCTCCGTGCGGCTGGGCGAGAGGTTCTGGATGGCAAAGAAGTTCGCCAGACCCACCTTCTCGTCACCGAAGGTATCGCCGCCGTCGGCAATCGGACCGCGCACCTTCATGGCGTCGGACTTCATGTCCGAGATCGAGGCACCGAGGTTGGCCTGCAGCGACCAGTCCTCACCGAAGGTCTTGTTGATGTTCACCAGCACGTCGCCGTAGGTCTGGCGGTCCTTCGTGCGGGTGATGCCGTAGAGACCGTTGTTCGAGTTCTCGGTCAGCTGCGTGTTGGTCGAAGCGTAGAACTTCTCGGTATAGTCGTTCACCGAGTTGTCGATGCGCAGACGGCCCGAAATGTTCAGCCAGTCGAGGATGTCATACGAGAGCTGTGCGCTGAGCATGTAGCGGTCCTTGTCGTTCTCGCGCAGGTTGCGGTAGTTGATCCAGTAGGGGTTCTGCATCGTCATGCCGGCATCGCCCACGGGCCAGTACTGCGTGTAGAGCTTGCGGGCGGCGTCGTAGCGCTCGTACATCTGGATGTCGTTCCAGTCGTTGCCGCGCGGGAAGAGGTAGGCGCCGACCAGCGGGTTGTTGTAGATACCCTGGTTGGTCATGTTGCGGTCCTCCTGCTTGATGTAGCTGGCGCTCACGTCGAGCGTCATCTTGTCCTTGAGGAACGAGGTCGTGTTGCGGAACGTGAAGTTGTAGCGGTCGTAGCTGTTGTTGGGCACGATACCGCGCGAGTTGACCGAAGCGGCCGAGAAGTAGGTCTGGTTCTTCTCCGTACCGGTCGAGAGCGACACGCTCTCCGTGCCGGTCACACCGACCTGGAAGTAGTCGTCATAGGGGTCGTAACCCTGGTAGTTGAACTTGTTCAGACGGGCGCCCCAGCTGCGCGTCAGGGAACCCTCGCTCGACGAGAGGTCGCCCGTGCCGTAGCGGGTCTGGAACTGCGGCATAACGAAGGGAACCGAAACCTCCGTGTTGCTCGATACGGTCACGCTCAACGTGCCGGCCTTACCCTTCTTCGTGGTGATGATGATGGCACCGTTGGCGGCATCCGAACCGTAAAGGGCGGCTGCGGCGGCACCGTTCAGCACCGACATCGACTCGATGTCCTCGGGGTTGATGTCGGCAATGGGCTCCGACGTACCCTGCGAGTTGAACTCCGTACCGGCGCTCGACGTGGCGGAGTACATCGGCACACCGTCGATCACGTAGAGGGCGTTCGACGACTGAAGGATGGACTTCTCACCACGCATAACCACCTTCGAGGCACCGCCGATACCCGACGACGAGGCGTTGATCGTCACACCGGCGACCTTGCCGTTGAGCGAGTTGATGAAGTTGACGTCCTTGTTGGCGAGGATGCTCTCCGAGTCGACCTGCTGGACGTTGTACGAAAGGGCCTTCTCCGAACGCTTGATACCGAGGGCGGTCACCACGACGGCGTCGACATCGACGGCCGACTCCTTCAGCGTGACGTCGATGCGCGTGCGGCTGCCGACCGGAATCTCAAGCTCCTCGTAGCCCAGGTAGTTGACTACCAGCACGGCCGAGCCGGCGGGAGCGGGCACCTGCAGGGTGTAGCGACCGTCGATATCGGTGCTCACGCCGATCGTCGTACCCTTGATAACGACGGAGGCGCCGATCACCGGGTTGTTCGACGAGTCGATGACCTGGCCTTCGACAACGACCGGACCGTCCGTTGCGGGAGCGGTGCGGTTGGAAATCACGATATGCTTGGCCTCGATCTTGAAATCGATGTTCCGCGAGGCGAAAAGCTTCGAGAGCACTTCGGGAACGGGCATCTGGTTCACGTCAAGGCTCACGTTCTGCTTGACGTCGACATCCTTGTTCAGGAACACATACTTGGTCTGCTGCTCCAACTCCCGCATGACCTGTTCAATAGGTACGTTTTTCAGGTTGATGGTTACCAGTTCCTGCGTCTGCGCGAGTGCCGAGAGGCTTCCTGCGCACAGCATCAGGGTTAGTGCGAATCGAAACAGTGTACAGACTCTGTGGAATACTGTTTTATTCATAAATACATAAAATTAAGGTAATAGGTTAGAAATTATCAGCGGCTTCATCATCTATTTTCCCGCGCGGCGTCCGACGTCGGCGGGTCACTTGCGCCGTTCAGAATACAGTTGGCATCATATCATAGGCAGAAACGTTTTTTACGTGTGGTATACTTTTTTATCGATCGGTTCGTATCAGCGGATCGTGATCGTATTGGTCGCCTCGTCCTTCGTGTAGCTGAAGTCGCAGGCCTGCTGCAGGAGGTGCAGGGCGAAATCGACCCCCTCCGAGATGCGGATCTTGCCGCTGGCATAGCCGATGGAGGGCAGCTGCGCGCGGTCGATCACGATATGTACGTCGTAAGCGTTCTCGAAGCGCTCCATGAGCTCCTCGAAGGCGACGTTGCGGATGTTGATGTATCCCTCGGTCCAGCAGAGCGCATCCAGGTCGGCGACGCGCGAGGGAACCAGGTGGCCGTTGATGAGGCGGACCATCTCGTTGGGATTCAGGACAACCTGCTCCTGACGGTTTCCGACGAGGTTCTTCGCGCGGATGCGCCCTTCGGCCAGCGTCGTCGTGAAGCGGCCGTTCTCCTCGTCGGCGTAGACGTTGAACTTCGTACCGAGCACCTTGATCTCCGAAGCGAAGGTCTCCACGACGAACGGATGCTTCTCGTCGTGGGCCACGTCGAACAGCGCCTCGCCCGAGAGGCGGACGTGCCGCTCGCCGCGGGCGAAGAGCAGCGGATACTCCATGCGCGACCCGCCGTTGAGCCAGACGAGCGTGCCGTCCTCGAGCGTGATCGACATGCGCTGGCCGGCCGGCACCTCGAGCACGTTGAGCCGGTCGGACATCTCGCGGTACATTCCGTCGCGGGCGATCATGCCGCCGGCATACCCCGCTCCGGCAATCAGCACCAGCGCCGCAGCCACGCGCACGGCCGCACGGGCGATCCGGCGCAGCGACCACACGCGGGTCGTCCGACGGGCCGACTCCTCATAGTGCATGCGCTGGAGCACACTGGCGTTGAACAGCATGTGCGCGGCATCGAATTCGCGCTGACGGGTGGGGTCCTCCGCAAGCCACGCTTCGATCTGCTCCACCTCCTCGGGAGCAGCCTCGTTATTGAAGTATCGGTACAGAGTCTCTTCTTTCATAGCATTAAATAGACGATCGAAGCGGACCTGTTTACAGCAAAAACGGATCTTTTTGATATAAAAAATATTTTAATAAATATACGAAATTATTTTAACAACTTATCTTGCTGTCAATAAGCATTTTGACTGCGCATCATCCGGATTCGGGCGGAAAAGACAATTAAAAAAAATTTCGCCGAAGGGAGCGATTCTCGAAAACGGGTGCTTGCAAATGAGCAAACAAACGATTACATTTGTTTAAAATTTTACCATGCCGGAGAAGTTGCCACATAAGAGAGTGCTCGGCGAAGAGGAGTTCGGACGTCTGTTCAACAAGTGCCGCATCCCCTTCACGACGGTGGCAAATTCCTACGTGCACGATGCCGCCGTCGCGGAGGATCTCGTGAACGACAGCTTCGTCCGGCTGTGGGAAAAGCGGAACGAAATCCTCACGGAGAACTTCGAGGCCTACCTCTTCCAGATCGTCATCCGCAAGTGCCTCGACTTTCTCCGCTCGGAGCAGACCCAGACGAAAATCCGCCAGGACATCCACCACGCAAACAGCCGGATGCTGATGCACGAGATCAACTCGCTCGAGAGCTGCGACCCGGGGCGTCTCTACGCCAGCGAGGTCGAGGCCCTCTTCCAGGGCTGCATGGACCGCATGCCGGACATCACGCGCGAGGTCTTTCTGGCCAACCGTTTCGGGAACAAGACCTATCAGGAGATCGCCGAAGAGCTGGGGCTCTCCGTGCGGCGCGTGACCACCGAGATGCAGACGGCCCTCCAACTGCTGCGCCGCACGCTGAAGGATTACCTGCCGCTGGCGCTGCTGCTCCTCCTCCACCGCTGAAACGCACCACCCGCGCGCTCCGTCAGAAGGGATAGCCGATGGCCAGGTGGAATCCCAACCCGTCCTTGAAACTCTGAATGTTGTAATAGCCCCGCCTGTCGGGGTTCGGATAGGGCGTGTGGATGCCGATGCCGAGGTCGGCGCGCAGCACCAGGTAGCTGATGTCGTAGCGCAGGCCGAATCCCGTGCCGAGGGCGATCTCGTTCCAGAATCCCCGCCACTTGAGTTCGGCGCCCGGCCGCAGGGGATCGTTTTTCAGCAGCCAGATGTTGCCCGCATCGAGGAACAGCGCGCCGTGGAGGCGCCCCATGATGCCGAAGCGGAACTCGACGTTGGCCTCGAGCTTGAAGTCGCCCGTCTGATCCAGGTAGCCGTTGCGGTCGCCGGCGGGCGGACGGTAGCTGCCCGGGCCGATCGACCGCACGGTGAAGGCGCGGATGCTGTTGGCGCCGCCGATGTAGAACTGCTCGCTGTAGGGCATCACCTCGGAGTTGCCGTAGGCATACCCCACCCCCACGAGAAAACGCGTGGCCAGCCAGTTGTCGCGGCGCCCGAGGCGCTGAAAGAACTTCACCTCGCTCACGTTGCGGACGAACTGCGAAAAGCGGTTGCCGAACAGATGCTGCGGCTGCCGCTCGCCGCACAGGCGCAGCACGCCCGCCAGCAGGTTGCCTGCGGCCGAAAAGCTGTTCTGCCAGTAGAAGCGGCGGCTGGCGGTCGCACCGTAGCTCCGGTCGAAGGTATAGGTATACCCCACCGACGGGATGAACTGGTCGCGGAAGCTCAACGCGATGGCCGGATTGACCTCGAGCGTCTGGTCGAACGACTCGGTTGTGTGCAGCAGCCGGTTGTAGACGAGTTTCAGGACCGTGAGGGTGTGGCTGCTCGACGGCGAGGTGCGGAAGTCGTAGCCGGCCGAGCCGCTGAAGGCGATCAGGCGGAAATAGTCGGGACGGTTCATCAGGTTCAATCCCAGCTGGAACGAGGTTCGGCGCGGGGCGGGCAGGCGCCCCGACAGGCGACCGAAGGCCAGCAGGCGCGGCACGTCGAGCGTCGCGTTGAGCCCCAGCTCGTAGGAGTTGAGCCGCGAGGAGCGGCCGCCGGAGTTCTTGTTGCCCGTCTGCCACTCGTAGGAGCCGTCGAGCGCGACGGAGAAGACCTCGCCGCCGCGGAAGAGGTTGTTGTCGGAGAGCTTCAGCGAGATGCCCGGTCCGAGAAAGCTGTTCGACTTGGAGGTCACGTCGGTTTCGAGCGAGACCGAGACCGGGTAGTCGAACTGCGCGTCGATGCGCACGTCGATCTCCCGGCCGCCGCGCAGCGAATCGAGCGGCGGCACGCTCATGCCCACCGAGCGGAAGACACCGAGCTTGCCCAGCTCGTTGAGCGTGCGGTTCTGCGCATCGACCGTGAAGAGCTCGCCGCGCCGGAGCGCCAGCGCCCGGGCCAGCACCCGCGGGCGGAGTTTCAGCGGCCGCTGGGCCACAACCTCGGCATCGCGCAGCCGCAGCGTGTCGGCCGGTCCGGGCTCGACGTTGCGCAGGGAGACGGTAATCCCGCCCACGCGGTAGGATTCGAGCGCCGCGGCGGGCACGTCGGGCTTGAGCACGAGCCGCAGATCGACACGCCGCGGCGCGAGGGTCGTGTCGGCGAGGTATTCGAGGTACTCGGGACGGAAGTAGTAGTAGCCGCGGTTGCGCAGCTGCGCGGCGATGCGGCTGCGCTCCTGCGTGAGCGTATCGAGGTTGTACTGCGCCCCGGGACGCAGCAGCGACGTTGCCTGCAGGCTGTCGAAGAGCGGGCGGAGCGTCCCTTCGGGCTGCGGATAGGCGATCCGCGAATAGGTGTAGGGCGGCGCGACGTGCAGCGTATAGTCCACGCGGGCCTTGCGGCCGTGCTTACGGTAGCGGAGGCTGCATGCGGCCTGCGAGCCGAAATGGCCGTAGTTCTCGAGCGCCTGCACCGCCACGCGGGTCCGCAGGCCGGGCTGCACGGCAGACAGCAGCACGGGCTGCTTGGCCAGCCGCTTGTAGAACCAGTAGCGGAACCCCTTTTCGCGCGGCGTATAGCAGTAGTTGTAGGCCCACAGCCCGATCGGAAAGGGGGTGCGCAGGTAGGGACTGTAGAGGGGGTTGTTCGGCGCCACGTCGAAGGGCTCCCGGGCCGCGGACTCGGCCGCCGCGGAGAGCACGACGCCCGAATCCGCCTCGATGCGGATCCGGTGCACGCCCGTATAGAGGACCTCGCCCTCGCCCAGGCGGCGCGTCGTGGAGCAGGCGCCGAGCAGCAGCGCCGCAGCCAGCACGAGGCAGCTAACGGGATGTCGCAGTGGATTCATTGTCTTTCTGTTGTTTTTCGAGCCGGCGTTTCGTCAGCCGGAAGAGGTCCGTAAAGCGGAGCAGCCGCTTGCGGATCACGAAGCCGACGCCCGTCTCGGTGATCTCGCCCTCGAGGATGCTCTCGTAGCCCGTATGGCGGAAGAGTTTGATGAACATATTGTCGCGCTTGTCGAGCATGTACTCGAGCGAGACGTCGCCGATGATGTTCTCGCGCAGGTTCTGCGTAGGGTCGGCATCCGTGCTGAACGACCCGCCGATCACGGCCCGCACGCGGTTGCCGAAGAGGTTTTTCGATACGCGGTAGGAGTAGTCCGTATGCTGCCCGCCGGGGTCGCTCTCGCCGTAGGAGTCGATGCCGAAGATCAGGTCCACGCCCTTGATGCTGTTCTGCGCCCAGCGGTTGAGCTCCTGCTGGAGGAAGGCGTTGAGCGGATTCCCGGTCGCAACCTTCGCCGTCGAGCCGGGGCCCGAGTAGGTGTTGTAGACGAGCAGTCCCATCGCCTGGTTGGCCCGCTGTTCGGCCGTCAGCGAGTTGAGCTCGTTCTGCATCGCCAGGTCCTCCGGAGCCGCGAGGCCGAAGCTGATCTCGAGGTTGTCGAGTGAGTTGCGGATCGTGATCGAGATGTCGAAGTTCACGGCGCGCGACTGCTGCCCGTCCGTCGAGACGTTTGCCCGCACGCTCTCCACGGCCGTGATGTCGAACGACGGGTCGGCCACGTTGCCGATCCATTCGACATAGCTTCCGGGGCGTATTCGGAAGACCTTGCGCGCGATGATTGGCGGGTTGTAGCTCACCGTACCGCCCGAGAGCAGGTATTTGCCCGTCAGGCGCACGTCGCCCAGCGGGTTCATCGAGTAGGTCAGCCGGCCGCCGCCCTCGAGGTCGACGCGGTTCTGCCCGTCGGCCGAGAGGTCGACACCGGCGCGCACGTCGTCGCTGATATCGACGTCGAGCTGCAGGTCCATGCCGCCGATGCGCACCGTGCGGGGCGCTTCGGCGGGCGGCTCCTGCGTGTCGAGTTCGTCGAAGGAGACGAACGAGACGACCTGCTGCGGCCGTTCGCGCACGTCCATCGGCGAATCCTGCATCACATAGGTGATATCCGTGCCGCCGAGCAGGGCGACGCGGCCGCGCACCGCCAGCTCGTCGACCGGACCCCGCGCCGTGGCGTCCAGGTCGAGGTAGGCTGTGCCGTAGACCGCCGTGCGCTCCGTGCGGGCGACGTTCACGGCCTGGAAGTCGGCCGCGTGCAGCGCGATGTCGGCCGACGGCGCCGTCAGGTTCGACAGGTCGAACACGCCGTCGAGGGTGAGGGCGTGTTTGTTGGGTGCCGTGACGGCATAGCGGCCGAAGCGCACGCGGCTGTCGCGGATGCGGATCGTGTCGGACGAGAGGGCGAAGGAGGTGCCGATCATCGGCACGCGGAGCTTCGTGCCCGTGAAGTGCAGCCCGCCGTCGATCTGCTGCGCAACCGTCGTTCCCGTGGCGCGGAGCGAGCCGCCGAGCGTGCCCGACAGGCGCAGCAGTTCGGCCGGCAGGAAGGCGTTGGCCCGCTCGAGCGGGAAGCCCGGAATCGTGAGGGCAAAGTCGAGCGGTTGGGGCTGCTGCGGCTCATAGCTGCCGCGGGCCGTCAGCACCTCCGCGCTGTCGAGCGTCATGCGGAGCGCGCCGCGGTAGCCGCGCCCTCCGGCATAGGAGAGGCCGAGCCCTACGTCGCCGAAGCGCTGTCCGTCGTAGGAGAGGCCGGCCACCGAGACCTCACCCCCGACGGCGAGCGAGTCGGCCCGGCGCTCGAGCTGAATGCCCGCCCCGAGCACGCCGTCCAGCGGCGGGACCACGGGCAGCGCCTCCAGCATCGAGGCGATGCGCAGTCCGGCCATGTCGAGCCGCAGGGCATCGGGGGCATCCGGCGTCTCCTGTACGGGGAGCGTGCGCAGGGCGAAGCGCTGCGCGCCGTGCGTGAGGTCGAGATCGGCGCGGAGCGTGCCGTCGAATCCGTAAATCACGTAGTTGTCGGGGTTCACCGACCAAAGGGCCGAGCCGAAGAGCGGCGCGGCGGGTCCCAGCGTGGCACGAACCAGCGAATCGGACCATACGACGTCCCAGCCGAAGCGCGTGACATCCGCCCCCGCTCGGTTTTGCAGGGAGAGATCGACCCGGCAGCTGTCCGCCACAAGGTGACCCGTGAGCGCGGCGCGCACCGTCTGCTCCAGTCCGCCCGAGGTGTTATCCAGCAACACGCCGTAAGTCAGCCGCCGCCCCTCCTGTCGGAGCCGAATCCCCGCCGTATCGAGCCGCAGCCCGCCCGACGCGAGGTTTGTCACCCTGGCCCGCACGAGCAGGGGCAGCGTATCGCCATGCACGGCCTCCGCACGCAGCGAGTCGAACGAAGCCCCGCGCATCTTCAGCAGATTGTTCACGATGTTGTTGCGCCCGGCCGTCAGGTGCAGCCCGAAGGTCGGAAGCGCAGCCCCCAGCCGCTCCATGTCGAGGTGCTGCGTGCGCAGCTGCCCCAGCAGCGTGTCGGCTCCGGCCGCGAAGGCCGCCGTGAGCGAATCAAGGGCCCCGGGCGCCGCAAAGGCGAGCGACAGATCGCCCGAGCGAAGCGCGGCCCGCGTCGCCAGGCTGTCCGTGGAGAAGCTCGCAGCGGTCGGGCGAATGCGGTCCGTGCGGCCGTCGCTGCGGACTTCGATGCTGTCCAGCCCGATCCGGGCCGCAAAGCGCCGCCCGGCGGCGGCCGAGGCCTCGGCATCGAGCATCAAGGAGCCGCCGAGTGGTTCGGACACCACCCCGAGGGCCGCCAGATCGACCTCCGCCACGCGGCCCGAGAGGGCAAGGCGCTGCGCCTGCGCCGTCAGTTCTCCCTCTATTTGCAGCGCAAGCCGCAACGCCTCGTTGTCGTCGAGCAGGCGCCCCGTGAGGCGGTGCTCCGCCAGATCAGCTTCGAGTTCGAGCCCGCCCAGATCGCGTCCCTGCCAGACCACGCGGCCGACCTGCGCCCGCAAGGCTGCCGAGGTCCGCGCCGCAAACGGATCGAACCCCTCGCCGCGGGCCGTGAGGAGCAGGTCGAGCACGCCGAGCGAGTCGGCCGGGAGGAAGGCCCCGAGCGGGAAGCTGTCGCAGCGCAGCAGGGCGTCGTAACGCTCCGCCCGACCGTCGTAGCGCCCGTCGAGGAGCAGCCGCCCCTCCCCTGCCGTCAGCGTCGCCGTGCCATCGTAAGCCGCACCGTCGGCCCGGACCCGGCCCCGCAGGCCGACACCTCGGGGAATTGCCATGCGGCGGCGCAGCGCCGTGTCGGGCAGCAGCGCCAGCAGCGGATTCAGGTTGTCGAAATCACCCCGGAAGCGGAGGTCGGCCGCCAGACGCCGGGCATCGGTCAGGTTACGCACCGCACCGTCCGCCTCCACCGCAGCCAGCCCGGGCGACGAGACGCCCAGCGTCAGCCGCCCGATGTCGCCCAGCGTACCGTCCGCGGCAAGGTGCATGCGCACGTCGCGCCCCTTGAGTGCGGCAAGCGGCAGCCCGGGGTACAGCAGCAGCGCATCCCCGGGTGCGATCCGGGCCGCGAGGTTCGCGGCAACAGCCGCCGCAGGGTCCGCCTGCAGCGCCCCCGCCCCGGCCGACAGATCGGCCTGCAGCGAGGAGCTTGCCGTGTGCAGGTTAAAGTCCGAGAGTGCGATGCCGGCCGAATCCATGCGGAAGCCGCCGTCCAGCTGCTGCACATCCACGCCGCACCGCTCGGCAAAGCGCATCCGCCGGATCAGCAGGGCAATATCCGCGCCCCGGTTGCGGATCGAGTCAATCTCCAGGTCAAGCCCCGACAGGGCGATGCACTCCGGATCGAAGCCCGCCGCGGGAGTGTGGCCCAGCGTTCCGTATTCGACGCGGTTGTCCGCCAGCACGACACTTCCGACCAGCACGCTCCACGGCTGCGCCGCTGCGGCGGCTGCCGACTCGGGCCCAGCGGCCCGCTCCGCCGGATCGTGCCCCGAGCTTCCGGCCGTCGCATGCGCCGGGACCGGCTGTGAAGCGTCGGCCGCCTCGGGAGCGGTCCGGTAGGCATATTCGCCCCGTTCGAGCAGCAGGCTGCCGACCGCCACGTCGCGGTCGCCCAGCCGGACCACGCATCGTTCGACCATGCCGCCCGGCAGGCGCACCGCCAGCTCCGTAACCGACGGCGCCGTCCGCATGCCGAAGGCGGTGTTGGCCACGACGAGCCGACCGACCGCCACCGTCCAGGCCGGCGACGCCGTGCTGTCCGTCCTTTCCGGGGCATCAGCGGCCCGCAGGTCGAGCGAGATGTCGGCATCGGAGAGCGACACCGTCCCGAGGTCGACCCGCTGCGCCCGAAGCCCGACGCGGCACTCTTCGAGCGCAAACCGCCCCGCCGCAAGGCGCAGCTCCATCCCGCCGAGCGAATCGGCATAGCGGGCCGCGAGGTCGCGCAGCTCGAAGCGGTCGACAGCCACCTCCCTCCGCAACAGGGGCCACAGCGCGGCGTCGAGCGAGAGGCGCCCGCAGCGCAGCAGCGTATCCGCCCCGTCGCGCAGGAGGGTCCCCTCGACGGTCAGGCGCAGCGGAAAGGCCAGCCGCAGCCGTGCGACCAACAGCTCCATGCCAAGCGTCTGCGACGCATACGCCGCAGCCTTCCGCCGGACAAGGTCCTGAACGGCCGGAACATAGAGCAGAGCCGGCAGCAACAGCGCCACGAGCAGGAGCACCGCCAGCGTGCGGAGCGTATGTTTCATGATTTTTTTCAACATCCGTCTTCCGGGAGTTTGCAACCTCCGCCCGAGTCCTCAAATTTCGTGCAAGATACGAAATCCGCACGACTTCCAAACGCCCGGCGCCGAAATAAATTCACCCGGTCCGACACACCGATCCCGGATAGCCACCCCGCGTCCGGGACGGCGGTCGTCCAAAAACAAAAACCCCGGCACCTTGCGGTGCCGGGGTTTTGCATGACAGCCCACGAATTCGTCCCGCACATGGCGGCAGTACCGCCTCCCCTTCCGAAAAACGCCCCTCATCCGTGAAGCCCATCCGCTTCGTTCCCGTTCATAAGGCAGAGCGGCCGGTGTTATTCGTCGGACGCGGTATCCACAAAATCAAGCAGCCGGAATTCGTCCCCGTCGTAACGATAGATCCATTGCGAATGGCTGTCATCCGGAAAGAGCAGAAGTACCGTCTTCCCGTTCTCTTCGTATGCCGAATCCGTATAAAACCGGAACCGCCGTTTCGCCCCGGACCGGTGAAAAATCCGCTCGTCAAGATAGGCTCCAGCCACAAAAAAAGGATGACCGCCGTACTCTATCACGCCGTAATAGTCCTCCGAAGCGGTTTCGGAGAGGGAGAAAAGGAGATCAAAGGCCTCAATCCGAATGGTCGAATCGGCCTGAAAGGAGATGGAAAAATTCGTGTCGGACCGATAGTAGTCGCGTGTGCGCTCCTCGGCAAGGACCGCATCCAGTACCGGCAGGAGCTTCTTCTCCGCCACCGTGAGAAGGTCGAGGTCATCGCAGCGTTCGACCTCGGAGATCTGGCAATATGCGCTGCACAGGGACAGGCAGAACAGCACCGCAAACAAATATTTTTTCATAGCGTCAGGGGTTGATGATCATTGGGCACAACACGGCCGGGTGGGATATATCCGTCTAAAACTCATTCCAGCCAACCGTCACTGCCATCGTCCATATTTTTTATCATATATGGCAAAAGACCGGTTATTGACAACGATGGAATCCGATCCCTGCATCTTTTCTATGCACATTCCGGTTTTGGCATAATGCAACAAAGGCTTGTTTGCGAGCAGCTGCAATATGCCCTCTCGGTCATCATACCGGTATGGATATTCGACCGGCAAAACCTTGCTGAACAAAAGAGGTTCCGCCAATCTGATATGGAGACGTTCGTCCTTTACATCGACGATTTTCCCCGTAAATTCAACCGCAGCAATCTCCCGCTTCGCCTCCTCGCAATGTTTTTTCATCGTTCGCATGTACCCGATACCGTAAGGCAGATAAAATACGGAATAAATCGTCAGCATACAAACAACAACGACAGCGCCTGCAATTACAATTAAACGTTTCATGGGATAAAAATCTATTGGTTGCCACCCTCCCTATTGTCATCGGCAACGCCCGCAGGCACGGTCAGACGGGTCATCCCGATGTTAATTGTTACAGATTATTTTATGTTTTCCATCAACTCCCGAATCAGGTATACCCACAAATCCGGATTGATGGGGCACGGAGCGGTTATCGATGGCAGGCAATATTCCCCATACCGGTTATCATACTCGTCCTTTATAACGAAATAGGAGGGAACTCCAGCCATACAGGTTGCATCGGGGAGATCCGTTATCGGCTCCGCAGCATATCGTGTAAGATCAAATGCCTCTTTCAGCATTTGCCGGTCCGTTTCCGCCCTTTTCAACTCTTTTCTTTGTTTTCGGGATATGTGTCTCTTTCGCTTCAGCTGATCGATGATTGAATCGTGGTCGATTTTTTTCATACCGACAACATGGCAGGCACTGTCGATTGATACGACATATTCATTGCAGGCACTGTCCGAATGAATGACAATATAGTAATGCTCGTTCTTGAGTGAGTATACCATTTTTCTTCCTGTAATGGTCCCAAACCCGGACAATACAATATCCGCTTTGGCCCGACTTTCATCCAGCGAACGGGATAACCCCGCAGTTTCCCCCTGTTGAGCGAAACAGCAACTTGCCGCTACAAGAGCAAAACAAAGGATGATAATTCTTTTCATTGTAGTACCTGATTCACCGTCATGTATATCATCTTGTCGCTCATACCCCTCCCGTATTTCCCATGCAGCAGCCACACGGCGGAAACGGATGAACGCTGCTTGCCAAATTTACTGAAAATAAGGCAATCATACAGGTTGCCGCAATCAAAAATTTCGGTTTCATAATAGTAGGACCTGTTTCAACGCCGAGGTTCGATTCTCATTATCTGTTCCGGATTCCGGACGGCACGACGTTCAGTTCGTCTTCTTGGGAACCAACCAAACATCACACCCCCAAATGATCCCATAGCCTCCAAATCTTGTCACATCATCCCTGTCACTACATGACAGTTGTTTTGACCATTCCCGATATTTTCGGGAGCAGGCTTCATAAATACGGTTTTCCAATTCCGATACGGTCTCATTCTCGAACTGGGACTTCCATTCACCCGCATCCTCATAGTATATCGACTGCGAGCGGACGACGCAGGCTTCGTCAATCCGGGCGTCATCTCCGAATAGAACAGCTGCCATATAATATGCCTTTATCGTATCACGGATACAATCTGCTTCGATCTCTACGGGTGGAAACTTTTGACCCGATGAAAGCGGTGCCAAAAGAGTGGGGTCTTTCTGTACAGACGAGGCGGGATTCTCATTAACCGCCCCGGAATCCAGGCAGTCAACCGCTCGATTCGTATTCCTGGGCACCAGCCGGACTCTATACGTCCAGGCAAACGCAGTGTGACCATAAAATCTTTTCACATGAGGCATATCACTATACGGTTGCCGTTTTAACCATACCAGAAACTTTCGGGTGCAGGTTTCATAAATACAGTTTTCTAATTCCGATCTGGGTTCATTATCATAATAAGATATATACTTCCATTCACCTGCGTCTTTCGCATCTCGATAATGTATAGAATGCATGCGAAGTCTGCCGGCTTCATCAACCCGAATGTTCTCTCCGAATTTCTTGTCGAAGTAAATTGCTGCTCTATAAAGAACATTTATCGTATCACAAATACAGTCTGCTTCGATCTCGATGGGAGTAAACTCCTGATCCTCTAAAAGCGGTGTCAAAAGAGGAGTTACCTCCTGTCCAGACACCTGCAACGTCCATCCCAATATGGACCCTAATAGCAAAATTCGTTTCATATGCTTTTATTTATTTTTTTTACCCGTCCAAAAGTCGAATAATATCGAGTGAGTCGGGCTTATCCTTATCAGAGGATATGTACTATATGTCCCGCTTTGATTCACTTGTGCCCCTGCTTTAAAATTACAAACAGCATCAACCATTGCTGCTTTCGAATAGCCATTATTAACCAAATCAGTAAAAGATGTCTGCCAGGCAACTGCCGCAGCAGAACCATCAATGCCCATATCAGTCATCGAACCGAAACCTTCTCCTCTGCTTGATGCATAGTTCGAAGCAACCCCATATCCAAAAACATAAGCCTCGACCTCATTGAAAATTGTTTGGCCGCCTTGTCCATATTCATACTGCACACAATGCATCAATTCATGGGCCGTACCCTCAACAGTCCTAACGTCATGTGTAGCACCAAGCATTTGGGCAGATATTTCCTTCCCTCCATTTTCATGCGACCTAATTGTAGCTCCCGCACCTTTTATTGTCGGGGAGGGGCACCTTCTCTCCCGTTCGGGGCAACGAACTTGATGGGATTTCCCATGCAGCAGGCATACGGCGAAAACGGATAATACCCGTATGCCCAATCAACCGATCGGAAGAAAGTTCCGAACGGCATATACGACACACAGGATTTCGCCCAGAATCAGCAGGAAGATGAATGGCAGATAAACATACCACCTCTCCGGCCGGCGCTCCTTTTTGTTGATGACAAACAAAAGGATAAAGAAGACAACAGGCATGATGCATGATAAATCCAGAACATTGGACCGGAACATCACACCCGCAATAAGACAATAGACCGGGAACAGCAGAAATCCTGCCGCTGCAATATTTGCCAGGATCCATCCCAACAAGGGATACCGTGCAAGATTCGACAATCCGACAACGGCGCACAGCGCAAAAAACAGATCCTGTGCCGAGTATAGATACGATTTATAACCGACCAGACCCAAAACACCTTCCTGAAAATAGCGGTCAATCGGATCTGCCAGTATATACACACAGGACAGCACAATGACGCATCGGATAAAGATACATGTCTTCCTACCAGTCAGACACTGCATTTCGGTAGTCTTCCTCATTGTCGAAATGTCTATAATGAATATTTTGATCTTTATCAATATAAACTTCTATGTAAAATGTTGCTGATATATCACCCGAGGTGCTGACATAACTAAATCCAGCTTTGTTCCCGTCTTGACTGGAATCTATTTTTGTGAACCCGGATATTTTTGCATCATCAGGGAAAAAGAAGGGAGTAAAATTAGAGAGGCCACCGTATTTGGATCTTATTGGACCTTCGTCCCAGGATGAGCGTAAATAATTGGCAAAGCCCACAGCTGCTTCTTCAAGAAAAATAACTCCTTTTATTACACCATTATATCGTCTTATCTTACCGATATCATCCTGAAAACCATGAAACAGTTCATGGCCCATTGCTATTGCGCTTGAAAGTGAACCTCCATCTATCCTTGAACGCCAAGGATTCTTAACATATGAAATCGTTCGACTTTTATAATCATAAGAAGAACTCTTTGTCCAAAAAGTTCCATCAAGGTTGTATGTTCTAGCAGAGTTTATCATTCGATCTACAACCATTCTACCTTTATGTGTAGCAACAATCTTTCCTAGATTATACATAACTCCAGACGCATTATTTGCAACTCTTAATTTGTTCCCGTCCGGATCCACAAATTTGATGGGATTCCCCATGCAGTAGGCATACGGCGAAACCGGATAATACCCGTACGCCAAATTTACTGAAAATAAGGCAATAATGCAAGTATCCGTGATCAAAAATCTCCGTTTTGCACCCGCTCGGAATCCCCTCGCGTGTTCACGAAACAAAAGAAGACAGCCGGACATACTTTTATGGGGTACAAATGCGTTATGGATCATGAATCTGTCACCAACCTGCCCGAAAATGAAAAGGAAACTGGCCCTGCTGATCGGCTCGCTGTGCCTGCTTGCAGGCTCCGGACAAGCCGCGGAGCTCTCCCGCTACGCCGAATTTGCCCGTGCATACGGCGTCGTCCGCTACTTCTCACCCAATCCCTACACGGAGAAGTGGTCCGAGAGCGACTGGATGAAGGTCTGCACGCTGTTAGCCTCCCGAATCGACACACAGCCGCTGGAGCAGGTATTCCGACCGCTTGCCCCGACCCTCGTCTTCTCGGAGGAGCCGACACCGCCCCGGAGTGCCGACACCCCGGACGCCCCCGCGCGATATTACAGCTACAGCGGCTCCGGAGAACTGCACATTCCGCTTATCGCCCGGCTGCTCACCCCCGGACTGGCCCGGTACATCCCCTATTACAAAAGGCTGGAGCGGGTCGCCGACCGGCAGGACACCGTGGCAGCGCCGCAGCCCGGAACATATTACACCTACCGGGTGGCGGAGGGAAGGTACCTGCATATTCAGCACGCCCTGCCCAAAGAGCAGTTCGACGGACGGGCAACGCGCCGCCTGCTCGCCGAGGCGAAAAGCTACTGGGACAACCACCGAAGTGCGGACAAGACCCTCTCCCCGCGGCGCAGTTTCATTTTCGGACTGCTGGCCGATAAGGCGGTCCGCACGGCCGATCTGACGGTCCGCTGGAACATCATCCGCCACTTCTACCCCTATTACGAGGAGGAGGGTCTCGACTGGGAGCCCCGTCTGGAGGAGTACCTGCAGGAGGCGGTCGGGATGGAGCCCCCTGCAACCTTCGAGGCCGTACTCGGATGGCACGACCTGCTGTGCCGCTTTTTCCATCCGATCAGGGACGGGCACCTCTTCGTGCGCAGGGACATGACGCTCTCGGGGCTGCGGTCAACCTACCTGCCCGCCTATTATGCGGACGTTGAGACGGTCTGCGTGAACGACTCGCTGCTCATCCGCACGGCCGGAGCTTCCTGGCGCGTGCTCCACGCCATCGATGGACGGCCCGCCGCCGAACGCATGGAGCGCTGCCGGACGGTTACCTGCGCCGCAACGGACGGGCATCGCGACGTGCTGGCTGCCCGCGAACTCTTCGCCGCTGCGGCTTACGGCACACCGTTTGTCATCCGCAGCAGCGATCCGTCGGGTACGGAGCGCATCGACACGCTCTACGCCTGCCAGCCGGACGCCCCGATGCCGCAGCGGGAGGGTCCCGCAATCCGACGTGGCGGAGAGGGCGTCCTCTACGTCGACGCCTCGTCGCCCGAGGTGACCGAGAAACGGTTTCTCGCGGCACTGACGCCCGACATCAAGGCGCTCTGCTTCGATCTGCGCGGCCTTCCTTCGGTCCGTTTCGAGGCCATTCTGGCGCATCTGATTGCTGCCGACGCGGCAGCCCCGGCGACGGAGGTGCCGATCACCCGCTTCCCCTTCCAGGAGGGTGTAGCGTGGCGCATCGGCTCGGAAACCCTCCGGGCCAAAGCGCCGCATGTGGCCCTGCCCGCGACCTTCCTGTGCGATGCCAGAACCGTCAGCTGGGGTGAAACCATCCTGCTGATGGTGCGCCACTACCACCTGGGCGAGATCGTCGGACAACCGACGGCCGGGACCACGGGCGACATGACGCAGTTCGCGCTGCCCCTGTTCCCCTTCTCCATGACCGGCATGCGCATGCGCGGCATGGACGGAGAGCCGCACCACGCCCACGGCATCGTTCCCGACCGGATCGTCCCCAGCTACGCCTCCGATCGCATGACAGACCGTGACCGCACGCTGGAGACGGCATTGGATGCTGTCCGATGAAGTGAGCCATTAACGAGTAACCGTCACACCCGCATGGCCCGGCAAGTGCGCCCTTGTCTGCTGTCTATAACCTAAATTTCGGAATCATGCGGGCTGCAGCGTTACCGCCAGACCGGGACTTCGTTCCGTTCACAGCGATTTAGCTGCCAGCAGGTGCCGGAGCGTGTCTCCGGCACCTGCATGGCTTGCGTTGACCATATCAATGAAGTCCGTATATTTCAACGGATACTTCCCGGCGTATTCCCGATAGAAGCCGGCAATGATACCCGCCAGTTCGTCATAGCCGATCTCCTTCGCCATACGGTCCAGAACCAGCGGACCTTTTCTGTAGACCACCGTATTGTTGTTGTTAACGACAACGTCGACGATCGGCTCGTCCTGAGGCGTGCCCTTGATCTTCCCATATTCCGACCGGCACCAGTCGAGCTGTTTTTCGTATGTGTCGGGACCATAGAAATGACGGATAAACAGCAGCGTCATAAACTCATTGAGCGACTCCTTGATGAAATAGGCCCCCGGCTCACCGTCGTCAATCAGCAGGGTCCATTCCCCGAGCCACCGGTGCCCGATTTCGTGCACCAGCGGATAGATGTCGGGGCTAGTGGAGAACTTCTCCTGCGATGCGGAGATAAAGCCGATGTTGTATCGGTTGCTGAACCCTTTTCCGTTATGAAACAGGTAGGCGGGAAGCGCCGTCACATTCCGTTCCGCGGAGATATAGTCTTCGCCATACACCTCGCTGAAAAAGGCAATGCTGGCCCTGGTCTGCTCAAGCAGTTCGTTGTATCGCTCACGGCCGCATTGCATCCCCTTGATCTGGTAGACGGCGACCTCGCCGGGGAGCTCCGCCTCTGTCCGCTGATAAGCGTCCGTGCGCAGAAAGGCCAGCGTGAGCGACTGGGACAGGATATGTTTCAACGTGCCACTGTATCTCGTGGCAGAGTTCGCCGCCAACGGGTAGGAGCATAGAAAAGAGAGCAAATCGGGTGTCTCCACCTCGATGGCAACATCCATGCAGGTGTTCGGCACATACGGATAGAAGTATTCGCCGAAGCTGGTCTCCCACAATTCGGCATCGCCCTCTCCGTAGATGAAGAACGCCGACAGATTGGTGTAATCGTAATCCATGCCGACACGTACCGTCCGGTCGTCTTTTCTGCGGATAACAATCTTCTTCTGTGTGTAGTCGTATGTGTATTCATAGCCGTCGCCATGCATCTTCAGCTTGTCAATCGAAAACTCCTGCCCGCCACCGAAACACATGGATATGCTATCCGTCCCTTGAAAATCCACCTCAAAAGAGCACGCGACATGGAGATTAGCCGCCTCCTGACCGGTTTTGCTGATATGGAGCGTATAATCGCAGATCTTCTGGGCCGTTGCGATATGGCCCGCAGCCAGCAGAGCCACCATAACCATCAACTTTCTCATACAGATAGAATTTTCGAATCAGGAGGCCGCCGCAGCCGCTCCAAACCCATGCATATGCAAATATAGCATTTTTTTCATGTAAACCAACGGGGAACCATGCCGGAAGCCATGTCCAACAAGGAGCCTGTACTGCTGCCGATAGGCACAACGGCCATGGATAGGAGATCATACCGGCCTCTAGTCCTCCGGATCGCTCTGAACCGGGGATTATCCCCCGACTGAAAGGTAAAAAAAGAGAGCGACACGCCGCAACGTGTCGCTCCGAAACCAGGAATCGCTATATTTGCATATCTGAAGAATCTGATACCCCCCGACCAGACACACTTTTTGAAACTCTAATGATATAACAGCATAAGGAAATCAATAAATAAAAAGAAGTTTAATATGGGAAATGAAGAACTGTGGCAAAGGATGCTCTCTGGGAAAATGTACAACGATTTGTCAAGTGAACTGACAAAAAAGAGACGCGATGCCGTACTGTTGACCAACCGCTATAACAACAGCTATGGGGAAGAGCAAAGGGTTCGTGAGAGTATCCTGAGAGAGATATTAGGAGACATGGGTGAAAATGTGAATTTTGAGCCCTATTTCAGATGTGAATTTGGCAGCAATATCTGCATCGGAAACAATTTCTTTGCAAATTTTGATTGCGTTATATTGGACTGCAATCGTGTTGTAATAGGAAATAATGTTGGTAGTGTTTCAAAAAGTGTGTCTGTGCAGGCGCCTTCAGATTCTTCAGATATGCAAATATAGCGATTCTTGGTTTAGAACAACACGCCGCGGCGTGTTGTTCTTCTTTTTGTGTTATAGTCTTCACTCGGGGAATAAATCCCGATCCAGGTCGATTCGCGGTACCGGCCTCAGGTAGGATTTCTTATCCATGGCCGTTTTGCCCATCAGCAGCAGAACCGACTCCTCGTTGGGCATGGCTCCCCACATGCGTGTAACCCGTCGAAAATCCTTCTGCAGACGTTCGATCCAGTTCGTCGTGTAGATCATCGACTGAATCCTTGCCTCGTAGTTCAGATAAGTGAAGTAGGCTTTGTAGGCCGGATCCTCCGCCCGTCGTCGAAAACTGCGATAATCCTGACCCCATTTCTCACAGAGCGCCTGCCATTGTTCCCAAGCTCTCTCTACTGTATAGCTGCGATCCCCCGTACGGAAGAGCTGCCGCAGATCCTCGGCCAGCTCTCCCTTGTCGCCGTTGCGCACGCAGCTCAGCAGATTGCGTTTCAGATGCGTCGTACAGCGTTGCAGTGGCGTCCCGGGAAAGACCGCACTGATGACATCCTCCAGACCCTTCAGCCCATCGGCACACACCAGGCCGATCTTCCGAACGCCTCGTTCCTGCAGCTCTGTGAGCATCTCGCCCCAACCCAGGGCGCTCTCCGTGGGCTTATTGAAGATCCCCAACACCTCGCGCCGCTTGTCTTCACGCACGGCGAGCACTACATAGAAAGCTTCTGTTTCTACGCTCCGCTTGCGGTGGATCTTCATGTGTACGCAATCAATGAAGACGATTGGGTAATAAGCCTCCAGAGAGCGCGTGAGCCATTGCGAGACATCTTCTCGGAGGTAGTCCAGCATTCGCGAAATGCTCGCCTTGCTGTAGTGCTCGCCATAGATATCCTGGAATACCTCGCCGACCTGTTCCTGCGTAAGTCCTTTCGTGTAAAGTGTTCCGGCTAGGCGTTCGCATTCATCTTCCTGATGGCGAAGGATCGCCAGAATCCGGGGATGAAAGTTCCCGTAGCGATCTCGGGGTATCCGGAACGTCAGCGTACGGCCATGACCGTAACTATGTCCCGGGCGAAAGCCGTTGCATTTATTCCCTGATGCGGAGTTTTCCCGGAGATATTCCCGGCGCTCCGAAAGCATCATACTCTCCAACAAGATCTCCAACAGATCCTGAAGGCCATTTTCCCGCTCCGAATGTTTGCATATTAATTCGGAAAGTTGTTCCTTTGTCAACACCATAAGTCTACTCCTTTTTTAGTTTTTGTTGGTTCGTCACTACAAATCTAAAAAATCTGTAGACTTTTTTATTTATTCCTCCCTAGACACACTATTTGGAACAGTATCTGCCACGGCATTATTGGATTTATTTGTCTTTTTATCTTTGAATCGGAGGGACAATTCAGCAACAAAAAAAGCCGACGAATCAAATCGTCGGCCTACCCTTTTGATGCTATCTGTGCTATCTCAACAATACCATCACAGCATGTCCTCCGGCGTCAGCGGCGTATAGGGACCGTCCTTCACCTCGAAGATCACGGAACTTTCGTGTACCTCCAACGTATGCCACTGCCCCTTCGGTATCTGAACTCCGTAGTTGCCACGCCGGGGATCGAGTTCGAAGCGTTGAATCTCCCGACGGGTATCATCGTAGAACATCACATCGATGCGCCCCCGCAGCAGCATGTAGGTCTCCGCCGTATGCGGATGCCGGTGAATCGGCAATACCGTACCCGGCTCCAGAGCATTCAACAACCGCTGCGCCTTGGCATCCAATGTCTCGTGCAGATTGTAGTTCATCCGCAGCCGCTCCGACGCCTTCGCCTTCGCAGCCACCTCATCCAAAAGTTTATCGTCTATGAGCATTTCACCAAATCATTTGGTAATGATCTCCCAAAACGTTTTGAATATCAAACCCAGATCGAACAAAAACGAATGTTTCGCCACATATTCCAGGTTGATACGCAATTTATCCTGCATAATGACCTCGACATAATAACGATCCGGATCCTCAGCCTGTTCAAGCAACTCATTCTCATTACGATATCGAATGGATGCCATATCCGTGATTCCGGGTCGGACATCCAATACATGCATTTGCTCGGGAGTGTACATGTCAACGTACTTACGCACTTCAGGACGTGGTCCAACCAGACTCATGTCTCCAATAAACACATTGATCAATTGAGGCAATTCATCCAGCTTGTATTTACGGATAAAGTAACCGGAACGGGTTACCCGCGGATCATGACCGCCGACCGTAATAAGACCTTTCTTGTCCGATCCGACCCGCATCGAACGGAATTTGAACAACTTGAAATCCCTGTTGTGTCGGCCGACGCGAACCTGGCAATAAAAAACCGGACCATCAGAATCCAACTTGATCCATACGGCCAAGACCAAAAACAAGGGACTCAAAACGAGCAAGCCCAGACCGCTTGCCACAATATCAAATATGCGTTTCAAGGGTAATCGCTTTTTAGATATTCGATATGATATCCTTGAAATTGGAGATGACATATTCCACATCCTCATCCGAAAGACGGGTATGCAACGGAAGTGTCACCTCGTTTTTGTAGAGATTATACGCGTTGGGGTAATCCTTTATGTCGAATCCGAGATTTTTGTAGGCAGTCATCATCGGGAGCGGCTTGTAATGCACATTGCAGGCAATTCCCCGTTCAGCCATCTTGATAATGATGTCGTTGCGCTGCTCCACATCGGCATCCAGCACACGAACGATATAAAGATGCCTGCTCGACAACGCATCCTCCTTGAGGTGATCCAGAACAGCAACATGGCAATCTTCCAACTCCTTGTTGTAACGTTCTACAATGGCTTTTCTTCGAGCCAGCATTCCCTCGTATCGTTTGAACTGAGCCAACCCGATACCGGCCATAATATCGGTCATGTTGCATTTGTACCAAGGTCCGACAATGTCATATTCCCAAGCCCCCAGTTTCGTCTTGGCAAGTGCATCCTTGTTCTGGCCATGAAGCGAATACAACTGACTCATTTTGTACAGATATTCGTCGGCATCCATTCCATTGAGCTTCAGTCCTTCAAAAGGCATCTTCCAGGTCAGGGCCCCGCCTTCGGCCGTGGTCAGGTTCTTAACAGCATGGAATGAAAAGGACGAGAAATCGGCGATTTCACCTGCCATCTTGCCGTGCCACTGGGCTCCGAATGCATGAGCACAGTCCGCAGCAACGATCACCCGACCAAATGCCCGTTGCAGTTCATTCGTCGGACGGAAAAGGTGTTTCTTCCGCTCAACAATCTCATATACGCGATTGTAGTCACAAACAACGCCACCCAAATCGACAGGAACAATCACCTTTGTTTTTTCCGTGATTGCATCCGCCAATTTGTCATAATCCATTTCCACGTTGTTCTTCTGACTGTCCACAAGGACCAGTCTGCAGCCTACATGTTGCGTCACCGAAGCCGAAGCCGTATAGGTATAGGCCGGTACAATCACTTCATCATCCGGTCCCACACCGATCAAACGCAAGGCAATCTCCATGGCCGCCGTTGCGGAATTGAGACATACGGTTTTCTTCGTATGGCAATACTCGGAAATAACCCGCTCAAACTCCTTGGTTTTGGGACCGGTTGTGATCCATCCGGAACGCAATGCGTCAGTTACCTCTGCAATCTCAGCCTCCGACATGTCGGGAGGCGAAAAAGGAACGTTTCTCAGTTTGGTGTTCATAATCTTTTAATTTAAAGTCTTAATCATCCGATACATTCTACGATTGGGATAGGTAATGAAATCATACATCACGCGATATTGCAATGATTTGTAAAATCCTATCGCCTTCTCATTATCATAATAATCGGTTGTTAACGAAAGTCTTTCTATTCCTTGCTTTTCCAAATTCTCCTCCAATGCCGACAACAATTGCCGTCCAATGCCCTCTCTCTGATGTTGAGCAGATACACCGATGGACAGCAATTCGGCATAGTTGCCGTCATCTACCACTGACTCTCCCTTTTTTGTCATGTTTTTAGCAAGCCGGAGGATTGCCAACGGAGATTTTATAAAAATTTTACATCCAGCCCATATGTAGGAACCCAGGTTGGACCTTACTAAACCCGCGTTGAAACTTTTAGCCAACTTCGTTGCTGCTGCAAAGCCACATAATTCATCCTTCTCAAAATATCCGAGGAGCACTCCTTGCGGACTATGCAGTACAGAACGATAATATAACGTCAAAAAGGTCGATCCAAGTTGAGTCAGAAAGAATCCCTGAAAGGCACTGTTGTGTATCTCGACAACCTTCGATAAATCGGCATCAGTAATTTTTCTTATTTGCATTAATCAACGATTTGATACAGTTTGTTATCACATTCAGATTCCTTGCAGCCGTAAAATGTTCCAATGCATATTTGCGAGCATTACGCCCCATCTCATTCAGTTGCTCTCGAGGAATACCCGTCACACGAATCATCATTTCAGACAAAGCCGACTCATTCTCCGGTTCACAGACCCAGCCACACTGACTTGCGTGGATCACCATTTCCACGTCCGAACCTCGGTCAACACAGGCGAGAACCGGTTTGGCTGAAAACATGTACGCCGGCATTTTCGACGGACTTGCGGTATGCCCCACACCCTTTCTCAAAGGCAGCAGCAAGACATCGGCACCAGATTGAACTTGGGCAACCTCGGTCGGTGTCACCGACCGAAAGCGAATATCCGCCTCCGGATGTTGCCGGGCATACGCCTCACACGCAGCCTTATCTGAACCTGCCCCGGCTATCACCAACTGCGAATCGGGAATAGCTGCTATGACAAAAGCTTTTAACAGCAACATGACACCAGCAGCCGGACTGATACTGCCGACAAACATGAAAGTGAACTTTTCCTGATCCGTATGCTCCGAACTCTTCGTGAACAATGAATCATCCTGCCAGTTACGAACTACCAGCACCTTGCTATCCTCGATATGCCGCGTATTGCACAGATACGATTTCATATTCTCGGAAATAGCAAGAACAGTTGACGCATTCTGAAGGATAATTCTATCCAATTTAAGCAGGGGCCACGTTATCATGCGGCCAACTATTCCCAATCGCCCGAGCATGGATTCGGGATAGATGTCCTGAATATGCAATACGACCGGTATTCCCCATCGTTTGGCCTCTTTTACAGCCAGATATTGGCTGAAAACAGGCCAAACATTAGCATAGATGACGGATATATTTTCATGATGTTCCCGGATATAGCCGGCGATACAACGTCCGAAAGAGAGACTTTCACGCATGCGCCCTATGAACTTTGAAGCAGGACAGACATAACTGTCCGTTATTACATGCGTAAAATGCTCACCCCGGAAATCAGGTTTAGAATAAATGCTCCCATTCGGTCTTGTCGGCATGGGTGACAAGACCGTAACATCATGCTCTTGAGACAAGGTCCGCGCAATTGCAATCGACAAGGATGCAGAAACAACCGGTTCCGGGGGGAATACACAAGACAGGACGAGAATCATTGTATCAGAACTTTCTCCAAACCATCTTGTTGACAACACCGGTGTACGACTGGATGAGTTTCACGACCTTCGTCGAGACATTTTCATCCGTATAGTTCGGGACAGGAGTTCCATAATCCGCAGCCCGCTGCAGGCTGATGGCCGTATCCACGGCCTGCAACAGCGACTTCGTGTCAATGCCCGCCAAAATGAAGCAGGCCTTGTCCAATGCCTCGGGTCGCTCGGTCGAAGTCCGGATGCAGACGGCCGGGAACGGTTTTCCCACCGAGGTAAAGAAACTGCTCTCCTCGGGCAGCGTACCGGAATCCGAAATCACGGCTGCAGCATTCATCTGCAGGCAGTTGTAGTCGTGGAAGCCCAGCGGCTCGTGCTGGATGACCCGTTTGTCAAGCTGGAAACCGCTCTGCTCGAGACGTTTTCTCGAACGCGGGTGACAGCTGTACAGAATCGGCATGTCATACTTCTCGGCCAGGGCATTGATAGCATTGAACAGCGACAGGAAGTTCTTTTCCGTGTCGATATTCTCCTCTCGGTGTGCCGAGAGCAACATGTATTTTCCCTTCTCCAGCCCCAGCCGCTTGTGAATGTCCGAAGCCTCGATCTCGGCCAAGTTGGCATGCAGAACCTCCGCCATCGGCGACCCCGTTACATAAGTACGCTCCTTCGGCAGACCGCATTCGGCCAGGTAGCGGCGTGCATGCTCCGAATAGGCCAGATTCACATCCGAGATGATGTCCACGATACGGCGGTTTGTCTCCTCGGGCAGACATTCGTCCTTGCAGCGGTTGCCGGCTTCCATGTGGAAGATCGGGATATGCAGGCGCTTGGCGGCTATGGCCGAAAGACACGAGTTCGTATCCCCGAGAATCAGCAGCGCATCGGGCTTCGTTTGAACCATCAATTTGTAGGAGCAGTTGATGATGTTACCTACCGTTGCACCAAGGTCATCGCCCACGGCATCCATGTAGACCTCCGGGTCCTTCAGTTTCAAGTCCTTGAAGAATACCCCGTTGAGGTTGTAATCGTAGTTCTGGCCCGTATGAGCCAGGATCGTGTCGAAGTAGATGCGGCACTTGCTGATTACGGCAGCAAGGCGGATGATCTCCGGCCGTGTTCCGACGATGATGAGGAGTTTGAGTTTGCCGTTGTCGGCGAATTTGATATCCGAATAGTCGAGTTTGATCTGTTCCATTTGTCTTGCGTTATTCCACTGGTTCAAAATAGGTATCCGGGCGCGCCGGATCAAACACCTCGTTAGCCCACATTACCGTCACGAGATTTTCCGTTTCGGAGAGGTTGATGATGTTGTGCGTATACCCCGGCAACATGTGCACGGCCTCGATCTTCTCGCCCGAGACCTCAAAATTCAGCACTTCGTCCGAATCGATGCGCCGCTGCTGGATCAGGCCGTGACCGGCCACGACCATGAAGAACTCCCATTTGGTATTGTGCCAGTGCTGCCCCTTCGTGATGCCGGGTTTGGAGATGTTCACCGAGACCTGCCCGCAGTTCTTCGTGCGGAGCAGCTCCGTAAAACTGCCCCTGGCATCGACGTTCATCTTCAACGGGAAAGCCACCTTCTCCTTCGGGAGATAGGACAGATAGGTCGAATAGAGTTTCTTGGCAAAGCTGTTCTCCGGAATCTCCGGCATCACAAGCGTCGAGGGCTGGTCATGAAACGTATGCAGCAGATCGACGATCTCACCGAGTGTTGCCCGGTGGGTTGTCGGCACCGCACAATAACGCCCGTCGGGCGTCAACCGCGTTTCCACTCCGTCGAACTCGCAGTGGTGCTCCTCGCCCTTGAGGGCCGCGATCATCTCATCGACCAGATCGTCGATGTAGAGCAGCTCCAACTCGACGGCCGGATCATTCACCTTGATCGGCAGTTCGTTGGCAATGTTGTTGCAGAAGGTCGCCACAGCCGAATTGTAGTTCGGACGGCACCACTTGCCGAAAAGATTCGGGAAGCGATAGACGAGCACCTTCGCACCGGCCTCCCGGGCATAGTCAAAGAAGAGCTCCTCGCCGGCCTTCTTGCTCTTGCCATAGTCCCCTTCGGCATAACGTCCTACAAGCGTCGCCTGAATCGACGAAGATAGCATCACCGGACAGGTGTTGGCATGCTTGCGGAGCGTATCAAGCAGCGTCGACGCAAAGCCGAAGTTGCCCTGCATGAACTCCTCGGGGTTCTGCGGGCGGTTCACACCCGCGAGGTTGAAGACGAAATCGGCCTTGCGGCAATATTCGTCCAATTCCTCAAGCGTAGAATCTATATCATATTCAAAAATCGCAATATTCGGATCAATGGCATAGTTTTTGGCCTTGCCGTCACGGATATTACGCAACTGGGCGCACAAGTTGCGTCCCACGAAGCCTTTGGCTCCCGTTACCAATATGTTCATCTCTTTCAATACACGATACAACGGAAGGCTCTCGCCTCACGACCGAGCCTGCCGCAGTCTACGACAGATCCGTTGTCCGGAATCTTCATCCGGACAACGGATCATTGAAATACTACTCCGAACGAATGTCGCGCGGTTTCGCACGCTCCACCATGCCCAGATCCTCCTGGATGAAACGCAGACGCAGCAGCTGCTTCTTCATGCCTTCGACATCCAGACGGGCCGTATTGTGGGAATGGTAATCCTCGATCTTCGAGACATCCTCATTCCCTTCAGTGAAGAACTTGTCGTAGTTCAAATCGCGCGAGTCGCACGGGATCCGGTAATAATTGCCCATGTCGATCGCCTTGGCCATCTCCTCTCGTGTCACAAGCGTCTCGTAAAGCTTCTCTCCGTGACGCGTGCCGATCACCTTGACCTCCGTCTCGCCGTACTTCGGATCGACCTTGGCGTAAATCTGCTTCAGCGCCTCGGCCAAAGTCGAAAGCGTGGCAGCTGGAGCCTTCTGCACGAAGAGGTCTCCGTTGTGACCATGCTGGAACGCATAGATCACGAGGTCCACGGCGTCGTCCAGCGTCATCATGAAACGTGTCATGTTGGGATCGGTAATCGTGATAGGCTTGCCCTCCATCATCTGCTCCACCCACAGGGGAATCACGGAACCGCGCGATGCCATCACATTGCCATAGCGCGTGCAGCAAATCGTTGTGGCAGCCCCTTCGCCCAGTTCACGTCCCTTGGCAATGGCGACCTTCTCCATCAGCGCTTTTGAAATACCCATGGCATTGATCGGATATGCGGCCTTGTCGGTCGACAGCACCACGACATTCTTCACACCATGCTCAATGGCGCTTTCGAGGACATTGGCTGTACCAAGCACGTTCGTGCGGGTTGCCTCCATGGGGAAGAACTCACACGAAGGCACCTGCTTGAGCGCCGCAGCCGAAAAGACATAATCGACTCCACGCATGGCAACATCGACCGACGACTTGTCGCGCACGTTACCGATATAGTATTTCACCTTGGGATTCTGAAGCATGTGACGCATGTCGTCCTGCTTCTTCTCGTCACGCGAGAAAATACGAATCTCCTTGATGTCGCTATCGAGAAAGCGACGGAGCACGGCGTTTCCGAAACTGCCCGTACCGCCCGTAATCAACAGGACTTTGTCTTTGAAAATGGACATCTAAATTGTAAATTTTAATAACGACAGATCATTCTTACATGTAGCTATGGGCTGAAAATATAGAACTTCGGTATTATTTATCCCATATGGGAATTTAAACGTACCGAATTGAAATGTATAAAATGGCATAATATCCTTCTCCTCTCTATATATATCTTTAAAGCCTTCATGTAAATTCCCTATATATAAATGGGTATACCAATCTTTAATCCCTGCACCCTTAGTCCGACCACACAATAACTCCCACAACGAAACATTCCGACCATCTCCTTCAACAGTTGATGAGAACACATAACGATTTTGCCATCGACACCCATAAATACATGATCCCGCAATCGATATCACTTCTGTCGTTTCCATTGTTTGAGGATCAAGGGAATACACGAAATTATCTGCATATGGAGCATCAGTAGCATACAATACACATTCAGGGAGAGCGAAAGCGACACAACCTCTATATCGTTGATTATTACGAACCAAACATTCTACCTTTTGAAAATTATCAGTAATTTTCCAAATTGCGGCCGCTTCATCAAAATCGCCAGTAAATATCCATAAACAATCTCGATACGGATCACACACTATATTATGGATGTGATTAATTGCACCTTTGGGGAAGGTATATACAATACACCATTTATCTTTTGACTCTCTTTTATAAATGCTTACAGGATTTTTTTTTCTATTACCCAGATATTCTCCAAAATACAATCCACTTTCAACTGTTGAAATATTTTCTACTTTCGTAAAAATTAAAGGTCTAGTATGCTCTTTACATATAAATCCAGATGATAGCTTATTAGTTACCAAATCTAACTCATATAAATAATCTCCAATTGACAGCACTACATTATTTTCATCAATAGCATATGCCGCTCGCACCCCCAATCTCAACAATCTAAACAAATACCGACTCCGTCCCAAAAATCGTTCAGCAAAAGATCTTATAATTGGTATACGCCTTACAATATTTTCATTATGAAAAACCAATACATTACCATACTGATAACATAATATATCCCCTGATGGAAGATAACATAGTGGCGTGGTATTCTTGGCTATTCTATTGATATTATTCATATTATAGAATCATATTTCGACAATATCACTAATCTTACAATCATTGAAATTAAGAATCGCAGTAGCCCACGCCATTCCCACTCCAAAAGCGCTAAGCATCAGTTTATTGTTCCCGTTTAATTTATTCTTTAATTGATCGACAATAGTCAAAGGAACTGACACTGATGATGTATTTCCATATTTTTGAATAGTACTTGGTATCTTGGATTGATCTAATTTGAGTTTCTTCGCTATGAAACTATTAATAAAATTATTTGCCTGATGAAAAACATAGTAATCCATCTGCATTAGATCCTCACCTACCGCATTAAATAAACGTTTAATATCTTTCGGTATTTCAATTATAACAAAATTAAACACGTCCGAGCCATTCATAAAACCCTGCTCATCACTTCTAATATTTCCATACTCATCGACAACTCGCTCCTTTAATGTTTCCACAGAACTCATATTACGATAACCTCCGCCGGGAATCATTATTAAGTTTCCTCGCGAGCCATCTGAATTCAAGGAAAAATGACTATTGCCAAATCGTTCATCATATTCAATAAGAGCTGCTACACCGGCGTCACCAAAAATAAAAGCAGATCTTCGATCTTTAGGCGAATAAACTTTCGAACGAGTTTCTCCATCCAAGAGCAGCGCCTTACGCAACCCATTTTTTTGCATAAAAGAATATACAATACTCAATCCATACAAAAATCCTGAGCACCCAAGATTTACATCGAATGCAATAGTAGACATCGGAAGGCCAAGTCGATTTTGAAGCAAAATAGACGTGGCTGGCATTCTATAATCAGGAGTCTGAGAAACGAAAACTAACAAATCAATTTCGTTCCGATTTATATTATTGTCTACTATAAGTCTTTCTGCAGCAGCATAACATAAATCTGAAGCACATGTCTTTTCATCTACGAATCGGCGTTCATATACACCAATTTTATCTACAACTTTCTTTACTTCCTCTTCTGAGAAATACTGTGTATACTTATAATTGTCTATCACATTACTCGGCACACACGCAGAAAGAGCAGATATCCCCACATTTGAGAAATTTAATATTGCCATATTTATTTTAATTTACGACCGCCGTCAATTACTAATTCTATACCTGTAACCCAAGAAGATGCGTCTGATAAAAGATAGATAATACCATATGCAACATCTTCAGGGCTCCCATACCTTTTTAATGGATATAGGCGTAAATTTTCATTTAGTTGTTCCGCTGTAAGAATCGTTTTACCATCTTTCATTGGAGTCTCAATCATCCCAGGTAATACCGCATTGCATCTAATCTTTTTTGCAGCTAAATCAACTGCAGCATTACGCATAAAGGCCGATACAGCACCTTTGGTAGCACTATACAAACTATTTCCAACCGAACATGCTCCAATGGCAGCTATAGACGAAGTGAAAACAACTGAAGCGCCATTACAGAGTATCTTTCTTTTTACTAGTAAATGAGTTAAATATATTGATGCCTTAGCATTTATAGCAAATATTCTATCAATCTCATCGTATTTTATGTATGGGACTAGTTGAGTTACATTATAACCAGCATTACTTACACACCCATCTAAAATAGGCAAATTAGAAACTAGATCTTCTATACCAGCAACTGTTGATAAATCAGCAATAACCTGAATATGCCCATCTCCGGTTAGACTTGTAAAAGTCTCATGCAACCGCTCTGCATTTCGTCCTGTAATAACAACTTTAGCTCCTAACTTGGAACACTCTATTGCAGTAGAACGCCCAATACCAGAAGATGCACCTGTAACAAGAATCGTTTTCCCTTCAAGCGAAAATGGATTAGATACCATTACTTAGCATTTTTTACTTTTTACAATATTAAATAAATCTTCAATTGTAATAGCTTGTCGAATATCATCTCCCTTTAATTGCACATCATATTCTTCATCACACATAGCCAAAATCGACAATACAGTTAATGAAGACCATTCATCCAACTCACGAAATTTAGTTTGAGGGTTAAACAACTTTAGGTCGGTGTCTTCAAATTGAGCAGCGAAATTTTCAATGAATTTGTTAAGTTCCATAACCAGATAATTTTAATAATAATAAACTTTATTTTTCTTCGTCATATCTTGTAAAAAGTCAACTACATCTTTAGCGCGCTCTACACAAACAAGAACATCATTAGCAAAATTTTTACGTTTAATGATTCCTCGTTTATCAATATCTCGATTCATGCATAGTTCTGCGAATCTCACCATGCCCCATTCGGGCTTTCGTTCACGCACTATCACATCTGTTTCATTCATATTTTCATCTACAATCTTAAATTTCCTTAATCGATACCACTCGTCATCTCGATATGGCCAATTGTTAAAAGCTTCTTCATTAGTATGGATTATTGTATTATAATGTGCAAGGTCGACACCTAAGCCAACGACATACGCATTATGATCATAACAATATTTCCACGCAGAATTTGGGCCATGTGCGGAAGGATACTTACCATCAAGATTATGCGCCACCATCGCATCCGATGATGCCCCATATGCAACCATTGGATTAAAGGGGAAATGACTAATTGCACAACCATTCCGACGCATTAATGTAAAAGGAAGTATGCCTGATATTACGGTGGTCTTTCTAACATTATACGTACATATAAGATCATTTGTATCAGCAGTAAGAAGATCTTTAGGTTTAGGTTCTCCTTTAAAACGCCGAATACATGGCATTGCTAATGTTCCCGATTCTCCTACCAACGAAAGCAGTTTGTCAATGATTTCATCAGGAGACAATCCCGTACACTCTAATACATCATATGATGAGTGAACGACCAATACACTGCCTTCTCCGACACCCAGCTCTTTTAAGAAAGATATAACAGAATCAAAATCGACATGTTTTCTCTCATGATGATTGGAAACTTTAACAGTTTTATTTGGACTAAATCGCTTGAGCTTTTGAACATTTCTCCAATAGATTTTCCTTAAGAAAATTTCTATTCGAGGAGATAATAAACAAATATGTCTATATAATTGGGCTATAAATTTTCTCATAATAGTCTCCACAAATTCGCAAATTGCGTCATTATTGATTCCACAGAATAGCAGGACATTACACGTTTATAGGCATTAATTCCGAATGAGTCCGCTTGAGATTTATCATGTAACAGATTCTCAATAGCAAAAGTAAGACCATGTATATCCTTAGGATTTATGACAACTCCAGACTGTTCCGATAACATTTCTGGGATAGCTCCCACATCGGTTGAAACGATAGGACATGCAAAAGCCATAGACTCCAAAATTACATATGGAAACCCTTCTGTATAACTTGGCAAACAAAATATAGATGCTTTTTTATAATAATCATAAACATCTTCTCTTTTAAGTTCTCCTCTAAAATCCAACCAAGTAGAATCTCCTTTAATTTTTGCCAAAAGCATTAAGTTGCTCTTATCTTCTTGTTTATATGGCCCGACAACAATCAGTCGTTTAACAAGATCACATTGCGCACATGCAGTTACCAATTCATATATACCTTTATTTCTAATGACGTGTCCTACGAATAAAACGACTCCTCTCTCTCGATCTTTTTGTATAGCTACAGCATCTATATTTTTAGCTGCCTGAATTACAGAGTCTGTTATAGGATTAGGAATACAATAAATATTCTGACAAGATTCAGCCTGTAAAGCATACAGACTTTTATTATCCAGTACTATCGAAGCATCAACCTTTTTAATAATCTTCAAAATCTTTCTATACTCACTGTTGCGAACTAAGGCCAATTCAGGTATTCGTCCAAAATGCCAATGAATAATAAACTTCTTATGAAATAACTGTTTCGCGACAAAAATAATAATACGATCTTTTGATAAAGCCATTGAGGCGCTCGAGGTATAATGTACAACATCAATATCTCGAAAGCACAAATTGAAGAACAACTTTATAAGTACAACGATCGTATCTTCTATGCCTACCAATATCCTAAATATTTTGGTCCTAGGCAGATTATTTCTTATCGGATTCGTCGTATTCTGAAATACTATCTTAAATTCGGTACCGGAACTGAAATACTCTAGTATACTCTTCGACCATGTTCCTATACCACCAACTTTTCGAGAATTATACGGTGATATAAGTAAAATATTTTTCACATTACTTCCCATTATTTTCTTCAAATATTCGGCATAACTCGTCTCTCGTTAATCGATTTTTCTCATCATAAAGCTTTTTTTCATGATCTATGATTTGATCTATAGACCAATAAAACTTTATGAACCGAGCAGGCACCCCACCGACAATAGAATATGGCGGAGTTGACTTTGTTACAACAGCTCCTGCTGCAAGAGTGCAGCCTCTTCCAATTTTTACACCGGCAAGAATCGTCACACGACAACCAATCCAAACATCCTCTTCTATAACTACATCATGATCATACCCCTGCGGCTTATTATGGTCATTTATATCAGTCACGAATTTTCCAATTACGCGAGCGTGATTTCCTGTATGTACAGTAAAATCTTCAGCTATGGCAGTTCGCCCTTTGATAATGACTTTTGCATTGGGGCTTGATATCATACAATTAGGGCCAATCCCCACATTTTCATATATATAAGTATTAGGTTTATATATAAAAGAAGGAGGCGTTATTTTTACCGTGTTATCTATGTGTCCAAATTCGCTCCGTTTTATAGAGAAGTAATTATCCCATAATCGCCAGATACCTCTGACAAATCGGTTATTCTTTAATTGTGCTTTAATTTTCACCTCAACAACATAATATATTGTTCAACAAACCTTTCAGCTGATAATTTAGTCTCTGCAATTATACGACTTTTTTTTCGATATTTATTATATAAATCCGGAGAAAGGTTAAAAGCATTAATTAAAGCATTAGCCATACTGGATATATTTTGAGGGTCAAACAAGAAACCATTTTCACCATCTTTAACATATATGGAATTATCACATACGTTACTGCATATAATCGGCAATCCACAAGCTAAGGCTTCACACAAAACATTAGGTGTTCCTTCATAAAAAGATGGAAGACAAAACCAATCCGACTGCCTATACTTCAATTCGATATTATTCGTTTTAGGTAACAGAGATATATATGGGTCCAATTTATTAGCATCAATCATCGAAAGACATTCTTCACAATATACCTTATTCGTTAATCCGTACCAAGTGATATGGAATTTATGATAACCGCATTTAACGACATCGCGAACTGCGTTTATTAATCCCTTTGTATTTTTTGATTCCCATATTGATGCGACAACAATAATCTGCGTAACATCAGATTTCTTTTTCTCTTCAATAGGCCTAAATTTTGTTAAGTCGACGAGATTAACAATCGGAACAACCCGATCCGCTAATATGGGATAATGGGTTTTAATAAAATTCGCCTGTGTATACGAATTAGGGATAATTTTATCTGCACACCTATACAGTATAAATTTAATTTTCTCCTGCCATGTTAATTTCTGAGTTGTATTGCGCTCTGAAACCAGTAGCTTCCATTTAAGCCTACAGAACGATTTAAGAATAGAAGCTATAATACACGGTCCATCCAAATATACAATAACGTAAACTGGCTTATATTTACGAATAGCTTTCCCGATATGAAAAATGCGTAACAACTTATTTTCTGCTCCTTCTATATTCTCATATTCAACACAATAATCCTCCAGAACAGACGCGTAGAATGGTTGATTATGATATGTGATTACTTTCACCTCATAGTTGCGTTCTTTGAGCAGACAAGCAAGATATACGATCTGTCGTTGCGCGCCACCAGCACCCAAGCTATCTATGAAGCATAAGATCCGATTTTTCATATTTATTATAATTATCAAAAGCTAAACAATATCCAAGACATATAGAAAATGAGATAGATATCGAAGCATAAGACATTGAGAATAATGACTTCGTAAATATAATCAGAATCATGATATAAAACAAACTTATCATCCATTGAGGCCAAACAAGACGATTCCTTCGCGCTACTCGAAACAATGAAATAAAATAAGATAAATATAACACTATCCCCAACACACCTTGATTAATTGCCAATTCAAGCCAATCGTTATGAGCATACGCTCCCGCAATTCTAACCGTAGCATTTACTCCTCCACCAAAGAAAAATTGCAATCCGGACGTCTTATGCAAAAAATGATCAAGGAATTTCGTATAAATGTAATCCCGATTACTCGATTCCCCTTCCAATGTCTGTTCAATACGGTACTGAAAATAATCACTAGAAAAGTATATATCTTGCACAAAATAGAAACCCACACATAAGACGAAACAAGTTAAAAGGAATATTACACACCGAGTCCATCCTTTGGAATCCATATATATCCTATATATCATATAAATAAAAACACATGCGCCTATGATTATTGCCCCCCGTTTCATTCCCATAATGATAAAATAGAACATGTAACACAATAGGATATTGAGTACAATTACGCGTTTTCTCCAAAAAAATAAAATCGGTAACAAATATAAAAACTCGTAACTGGCATTATTCGTAAATTCTTCCTGCAAAGACCCTTCTTCCAAAGCAAGGATCATAGCATCTTGATGAGAACGAAGATAGTTAGCCGTAGCTACAATAACAAACAATAAAGATAGTATTCGAATTTTTTTCTCGTTTAACCACCCCTTTTTTACAAAATAAAAAAAGCCATACACAGGTAACAAAGACATATAAATGTCTTTGAGATAATAATAATTAGGAATAGATACTATATCCCCTACAGTAAGACGAATCTGTCCCCCAAACAACATGTTATATCCCCCATAAAGTGTAAATACAAGCAATAAAATATTAAGCACTTTAAAAAAGGACGATATTTTATATTGATAATTCACATAGAAGAAATAATACAGGGACATTGTAAGCACAATAGCCAAAAGACCACGTGATAATATGGATCCCGATGCATATAAAGTCCCTTGAAGATTATACAGTATCCATAATCCTATATAAATATAACATTGGTTAACGATCTTCATCATATGATAATAGCACTATTCTCTATAATATTTTGTTGGAAGAACAATCATATCTCCAAGACGCCTGTTCCATATTTCAGGCGTAAATGCACCTTCTCCGGCAGCTGGATAGAATGTCATTTCGCCGAAGTATATACGATTATTAATAAAATATAGGTCGACTCGTACAAAAGGCATTCCTTCCGACAATTTTTCAGCAATCCGAATCATATCAGAATATGCATGCGGCATAGCATGTGCTTGCAATGCATTCTTCACACGAGAATTCAATCCGACCAATCCGACGAATTCCTGATGTACCCAGTCCCTATCATAAAAGTCTATTGTTTCATCGATACTTCGATCTGCAATGACCTGACAATAGGCAGCTCGACCATTAAAACAGAAAAATTTATAATCAGTTAACTCTTTATTTGATCCATCAACCATATATTTTTCTGCAATGATGCGTGGTTCCACATTCTTGTAGGCCCATTCTCGATATGTATTATATGGGCTTATCTTTAGCCATTTGCTAAATTTCTTGCGGGCATCTTTTTTATCAAATGTTTTTTTATCCTCACATTTGATCAAGGTATGTGAACCGTTTGTCGTTTTCAATATGAACTGATCGGGCAAATTATCGAAATCTATATCATCGAACTTATGCCAAACACCCAAAGTAGGTATTAAATATTGCTCTCCTATCTTATCTGCCACATATTTCTTTACTTCGTATTTGTCGACAAGCATTGTATACAACGGATTTCTGTTATATAATTTCAACCATTGTATTTTTTCACAAAAGGTATGAGGGTCCTTTATATTAAGACGATTCTTATATATAAGCATCCATCTTATTTTTAAATACAATGGATCAGGAATAAATCGGCCGAAATGAGATAATAAGCCGATTAGGAGACTCCGACTCTTTTTCATGCCAAACTATTTTTTTTCATATAATATTTTGCTGCTACAAATGACGTCATACCCAAAAGCATACGACCAATCACAATCGTCAGAGCAGCACCAATATATGTATAATAATATATTAATGGCCAAGCTATAGCAAAACCTATTATTGCAGAAAAGGCTGTTAAATTACGCAGAGTTTGCTCATGGTGCTCAATAATAAGATAATTTGTACCGTAAGTATTCGATATTGCTAAAAAAACAAGCGATACAGCCATAATTCTCAACACATATACCGAATTAGCAAATTCACAAGACAACATGGCCCTAACGATAAAAGGAGAAAAAATATAAAGAACAGATGCCATAATAAATGCAACACCCATGTTTAAAATGGCGTACGTTTTATGTTTATCTATTCGACGTGAAAGAAAAGGGAAAAACGTGCGAGAAAAAATCATTAATAACTGATAACATATATTGATAAACTTGTTTCCCCCATCAAAAATACCATTTGCCGTGCTACCTGCATACACGCCTAACAGCATTACAGAAAAACTGTTATACAAGTTTGGCATTAAATTATTAATAAAAACATCTGTACTCTTCTTTATTGAGTTTAATATTGACCTAATCGAAGGCCGAACTAATTTAATACGCCACTTAACTAAAATAATATATAATGCAATTATTCCAGAAACAACATAACCTAATGAAGTAAACAATGGTTGAAGAATATAATCAGTCTTATTCTTTATAAAAATAAATACTGCTATGGTAAAAATAAACTTCATTAAAACATTCAAGATCGTAATATACTTCATCCGCTCAATCGCCTGAAAAAACCAATCAGGAAAAAGTATATGTCCTGGAATCATCAAAAAAGTAATAAAAATGACATCAGCATCTTTTCTGAAAGTAGGGATAAACAAGACAAGAAGACATAAAATAAAGAATGATAATATCATCAACAAACATCTAGCCCATAATACATTGGAAAATATTTCCGATACCTTCTGATAATTATCTCTATTTTGAGCGACATCTCTTGTCGCAGTAAAATTAAACCCCCAATCTGCTATTGTTTGAATCCACACCATAATAGCAGAAGCAAGCGCAATCTTTCCGAATCCAATTACACCTATAACCCGTGCTAAATAAGGCATGGTTATCAACGGAAATACATATCCTGCTATTTGCAAAGATGATAACCACGCAAAATTTCCTATGAGAGTTTTTGCTTCTTTATTATGAGAAATAGATGTTACTTTTTGAAATACTTTTTTCATTATAATGCTTTCTCTCCTAAAATATTACCCTATAAGATATCGACCGACTCTAGTTCTCATAAAGAAAGCGCAAATAAAAATCGATACAAATATCGTCAACAAACACCCAATCCATGGCAACCAATATGGCCCGACATCAACAGGCAAGCTTGTTTTATAATATAAAAATTGCAAAATAAATTGTTGAAATATATATACCCCAAAACAATAAGAACTGATTGTTATCAGTTTCTCCGATAACTTATTTTTTTCACATACACTAAACACGAAATATAAAGTGCCCACATGCCCAACAATGCATATAGTATCTTTAGAATTTTAAAAATTTCTAATTTGAACAATTTTTCAATAATTGACTCGCTTAAATTAGATATATGCTCCTTAATAAACTGGGATACAATGAATAAAGCTACAAATAGTAACCAAATTACAATTAGATGCTTGAATGAAGCTACAATCTGCTTACGGGTAAAATATTGTTGCGCCCAAACACCTATGTAAAAAAATAACATATACGAAAACGCTGAATTCAAGCGCAATGGGAAGGGAATGATCGATAAAAGTGATACCATCAAAAGGGAACAAATTTTCCATTTTGTCGAAACTTTCCACCTAATCAAGAACCAGCCAAATATAAAACACCAAAAAAGCATAGGTAAAAACCAAAGATGACCAGTTCCGATCAAAATATTATATGCAATCTCGATACCATGAGATTGATTTTTTGTTAAAAATAAAATATAATACAATATACTAAATAACCAACATGGAACAAGAAGTCTTTTGATCTTATTTATTGCAAATTGCCCAAATGTCTGTTCCTTTTTTTTTGTATAGATCTGATACGAGAAAATATAACCTGATACGGCAACAAAAGCCTCTAAGAAAAATGAATATGAAAATTTCGCTATCCAAGAATATACACACACATTTTCATATCCTTGAGGCTGCCTCCACCCTCCCCCATATATTATAAACGAATGATATACAACAAGTAAAATGATTAATATGAGTCTTATCAGAACAATCTCATTCAATAATGTTTTTTTATTCTCCATGTGTTTAGTAATTTTGAGTATACCACTCCGCAAACGCACGCAGGCCGTCTCTTAATGAGGTGCTTGGCTTGAAACCGAAATCCCGTTCAAGCGGGGCGGTATCGGCATAGGTGACGGGCACGTCGCCCGGCTGCATCGGGACCAGCTCCTTGTGCGCCTCGAAATCGTAGTCCGCAGGCAATACGCCGGCACGCACCAGTTCCTGTTGCAGGATGTCCACAAAGTCCAGCAGATTCTCCGGGTGGCTGTTGCCGATATTGTAGACCATATAGGGCGGCAACGGAAGGCCATCCTCACCCGTCTGCCGTTCGGGGGCATGACGCATGACGCGCACAACGCCCTCCACGATGTCATCAATATAGGTAAAGTCCCGCTTACAGTTGCCGTAATTGAATATCTTGATCTTCTCGCCCCGAACCAGTTTGTCCGTAAACCCGAAATAAGCCATGTCCGGTCGACCTGCCGGGCCGTAGACCGTAAAGAAGCGCAATCCCGTCGACGGAATGTTGTAGAGCTTCGCGTAGGCATGTGCCAGCAGCTCGTTGGACTTCTTCGTCGCAGCATACAAAGAGACCGGATTGTCCACCTTGTCGTCGGTCGAATAGGGCACCTTCTTGTTCGATCCATAAACGCTCGACGAGCTGGCATAGACCAGGTGCTCGACTCCCGACGCTCCATTGTCATAGGAGTGGCGGCAGGCCTCCAGTATATTGTAGAACCCGATCAGATTCGACGCGATGTAGGTATCGGGGTTGGTGATGCTGTACCGCACACCGGCCTGTGCCGCGAGGTTCACGACCACCTCGGGACGATATGTTGCGAACAACCGGTCAATCTGCGCCCGATCGGAGATATCTCCCTTCACGAAGAGGAAGCCCGGATGGCCTTCCAACGCTTTCAGCCGCTCCTCCTTGAGTCGCACGTCGTAATAGTCGTTCATGTTGTCGATGCCCACGATGCGAATATCCCGGACATCGGCAAGAAGCCGTCTGGCAAGATTCGACCCGATAAAACCGGCTGCACCGGTCACCAGGACCGTCTTGCCCTCCAATTTGACGTTCTGCGGTAACATGACTTAATCCCTTCTGAAAATATCCCGTGTATAAACCTTGTCGGCCACATCGTCCAGACACGCATCGTAACGGTTGGCAATGATGGCCGCACTCTCCTGCTTGAACTTCGCCAAATCGTTCACCACCGTACTGCCGAAGAAGGTCGTCCCGTCCTCCAACGTCGGCTCGTAGATGATTACCGTGGCCCCCTTGGCCTTGATGCGCTTCATGACGCCCTGAATCGAGCTCTGCCGGAAATTGTCGGAATTCGACTTCATCGTCAACCGATAGACCCCTATCACGATAGGTTGCTCCCTGTGCGCATCCCACTGGCTGGAAGCCGTATAATAGCCCGCCTTGCGGAGCACCTGGTCGGCGATGAAATCCTTGCGGGTGCGGTTGCTCTCGACGATGGCCGTCATCATGTTCTGCGGCACATCCTGATAGTTGGCCAGCAGCTGCTTCGTATCCTTCGGCAGGCAATACCCGCCATAACCGAACGACGGGTTGTTGTAATGCGTGCCGATACGGGGATCGAGTCCCACGCCCTGAATGATCGCCTGCGCATCCAGTCCCTTGACCTCGGCATAGGTATCCAGCTCGTTGAAGTAGCTCACGCGCAGAGCCAGGTAGGTATTCGCAAACAGCTTGACCGCCTCGGCCTCCTTCATGCCCATGAAGAGCACGGGAATGTCCTCCTTGATGGCTCCCTCCTTCAGCAGATCGGCAAACCGGTGTGCGGCCTGCTCCAGAAACGGAATGTCGGCAATGGCCCGGATGGCTTCGTTCTCCTCGCGGAACTGCTCGTTATCGATGATCTTCGGATAGCCGACAATGATGCGGCTCGGGTAAAGGTTATCGTACAATGCCTTGCTTTCACGCAGGAACTCCGGCGCAAACAACAGATTGAAGCGTTTGATGCCCTGACGATAATACTTTATGTAGAGCGAACGGCAATACCCGACGGGGATCGTCGACTTGATGACCATCACGGCTTCGGGATTGACCGACAGCACCAGATCGATCACCTCCTCCACATGGCTCGTATCGAAATAGTTCTTGACGGGATCATAGTTCGTCGGCGCGGCAATGACCACGAACTCAGCATCGCGATAGGCGGCCGCCCCGTCGAGCGTGGCCTTCAGATGCAGCGGTTTCTCCGCCAGATACTTTTCGATGTACTCGTCCTGAATGGGCGACTGACGGCGGTTTATCAAATCGACCTTCTCGGGAATGACATCCACGGCCACGACCTCATGATGTTGGGCCAGGAGCGTGGCGATGGACAGGCCCACATAGCCGGTTCCGGCAACTGCTATCTTCATATTATATTATTTTAAATCTTTTGCAAACTGTTCCTTGATTCTTTCATAGGACTTTACGTCCCCTATGTCATACCGATGACCCGGCATCGGCCACGCATGCAGCACGGTACGCGTCGTCAGATAATGCGCCAGGTTTCCCGGTGCATCGTATTTGCAACCGTCCGCCACGGCTTGCCGGATCAGCGGCAAATCCGCCCGACGGTATATATAAAACGGAGGTACGGCCCAATGGCTCCTGGGCTCCTGCGGTTTCTCCTCCATCAACAACACCCTGTTGTGTTCATCCAGGCAGACGACCCCCGTTTTTCGCAGCGCAGCGATGTCCGGTTCATTATGGCACATAATCAAACTGGTCCCCTTCTCCCGGAAATAATCCACAAAACCGCGGAACGAGAAGTCGAGCACATTGTCCGCCGCAGCGACCAGCACATCGTCCTCCACACCGCGGCTTTCCAGCGCCAGGATCAGATCCTTCACGGCTCCGATACGGGTCTCGTTGGTTACCGACCCGTCGTCGATAAGCGTCACAGGATGCCGGTACCTTTTCCGGGCCTCCACCGCCCAACGCTCAAAGATGGCGATGAATTTGTGATTCGAGACGATGATATGCTCGTCGATGCCTTCGATCGAGTCGATATCCCGCAACATCCGGTCGAGAATTGTCGAACCGCCGATCTCCAGCAGCGGCTTCGGAAAATTCTTCGTAACGGGATACAGCCGGGTGGCGTAACCGGCTGCAAGGATGATATTTTTCATGTTCGATCTGCTATTCAATAAATCGGGCGCCATCTTCCGACGTGCAGAAGAAGACCTCGAACGTTTTTCCATACTGCGGAAACTCCGCAAGATATTTATCCGTGATCTCGGCACGGATCCGCTCCGTCTCCGCCGGATCGACCAGGGCGATACAGGCACCCTTGAATCCGGCTCCGGAGAAGCGTCCACCGTAAATGCCCTTCGTCGAGCGCATGGCCCGGTAGATGGCGATCAGCTCCGGAGAGCCGCATTCGTAGTTGTGAATCGACGATTCACAACTTTCAAACGACAGTCGGCCGAACCACTCCAGATCGCCCGTTTCCCAGGCCGTCACGGCCTGCCGGACCCGCTTGTATTCCGAATAGAAATGCTCGGCCCGGCGGGCAAAACGGGCCGGCATGCGATCCCGGGTCGCATCGTAGAGCTCCCGGGGTACATCGCGCAGGAACGTCTTGTCAAGGCTCTTCAACGGCATGTTGGCATACGCCAGCATGTTCCATGCCGCCGTCCGACACTCTCCGACACGCAGGTTGTAATCGCTGTTGACCAACGAACGGGTCAGCCCCGAAAAGAAGATCGCCAACCGGAAATCGAGCATCTTCGGATTGCGCGGAATCAACCTATAATCGTTCGTGTCGCAATCAAGCATCAACAGCTCATCCTTGCGGCCCAGCGCAATACAGGCCTGATCCAACAGGCCGTTGTTCAGTCCGATATACTCGCGCTCAGCTTCCGAAGCGATCTTGGCCACCTCCATCTTCGTCAGCGAAATGTCGTTCGCCCGGGCAAAGGCCATTACATAGGCAATCAACACCGCCGCACTCGAAGAGAGGCCCCCCACGGGGAGCGACCCCTTGAGCACACCCCGTATGCCGCGATGCAGCTCGAAGCGTTTGCGAAGGGCATACTTGGCCCCGCGGGCATAATCGCCCCAGTTACCCTGCCGGACAAGCGACGGCTCCGCCAGATTGAAACGGACTTCCCCCTCGAAGGATTCACTCCGCAAATCGACCGAACCATCCTCCGTCACGTCAAACCAAAGATCGACCCCCTTGTCCAGGGCAAAGCCGGTCACCAGTCCATGCTGGTGATCGACATGCGCCCCTACGGGACAAATACGGTACGGAGAAAACAAATGATGCGTGTACGCAGCAGCCATACCTTTCCGATTATTTGGATGCAGCCTCGATCTCCTTGTCGTACACCTCGAACCGCGAGTTTCTGGACTTGAACTCCGGGACGGTCCGCTTCATCAGACGGACCATGTCCGGAATCTCGACGGCCCGCGAGAGCGTCTCCAGTTCGGCCGCGGCCTGCCGGGCCTCCTCGTAATCGTATTGGCGGACCTTCGCGATGCGGATCCGGTCATGCGACGTCGGCAGCGTGTTCTCCGTATTGGAGAGCACCTCCTCGTAGAGCTTCTCGCCCGGACGCAGTCCCGTATATTCGATCTTGATGTCCTTGTCCACCTCCAGACCGGCCAGTTCGATCATGCGGCGAGCCAGGTCGGCGATCTTGACCGACTTGCCCATGTCGAATACAAAGATCTGCGTACCCGTGGCCATCGTCGCGGCCTCCATCACCAGACGGCACGCCTCCGGAATCGTCATGAAGAAACGCGTGATGTCGGGATGCGTCACCGTCACCGGACCGCCGTTGGCGATCTGCTCGCGGAAACGCGGAATGACCGAACCGTTCGAGCCCAGCACGTTGCCGAAACGCGTTGTCACGAACTTCGTCCGTCCCTTCATCTTGCCCGCCTCGATGGCCAGTCCGAGCGACTGGACATAGATCTCGGCCAGCCGCTTCGTGCAGCCCATGATGTTGGTCGGATTGACGGCCTTGTCGGTCGAGATCATGACCATCTTCTCGACGTCGTACTCGATGCACTTGTCCGCCACGTTGCGCGAGCCGGCCACGTTGGCCAACACCGCTTCGCACGGATTCTCCTCCATCAGCGGCACGTGCTTGTAGGCCGCAGCGTGGAAGACCACCTGCGGACGGAAGGTCCGGAAGGCATAATCGAGGCGCGGGATCATCCGCACGTCAGCGATCACGGGAACAAAATTCAGTTCCGGATAGCGCTCCTCCAGCTCCAGACGGATGTTGTGCATCGGCGTCTCGGAGTTGTCGAACAGGATCAGCTGCTTCACTCCGAAGGTCGCCAGCTGGCGGCACAGTTCCGAACCGATCGAGCCGGCAGCTCCCGTCACCATGATCGTCTTGCCGCGGAAATTCGCGATGATCTCGTTCATCGAGATCTTGATCTCCTCACGGCCAAGCAGGTCCTCGATCTTGATCTCGCGGATCGGCTGCTTCATCAGCTTGCCGTCGATCACCTCGTCGATGGGCGGGGCGATCAGCACCTTGAGACCGTCCTCCGTGCAATGGCGGATCAGCCGCTCCTGCTCGTGCTGTGCCTCATCGTTCGTCGCGAAGAGCACGGCGTCGATGTCGTAGCGATCCTGAAGGTATTTGACGTTGTCGTTCGTCTCGAAATAGTAGACCGGATAGTCGGCGAGAATATGGTTCTTGAGCCGCTTGCCGTAGGTCAGGAAGCCCACGATCCGGTAGTGGGGCGAGTTCTGGAGCCGTCCGACCAGAGCCACCGACTTGTCTCCCGTGCCGTAGACCAGCACCCGCTTGCAGTTCTCGCGCCGGATCGACTTGTACTTGATCAGATCATATAGCACGATCATCATCAGCCGCATCGACAGCAGCAGGAAGAGCGTGAGCAGGATGTCGATCATGAATCCCAGCGACGCGGCCGTAAGCCCGGTCTGCGCATCGTGCGGCAGCACCCAGAACACATAGGCGAACAACAGCGCATCCTTCAGCGCCACGGCGGCGACCAGTTTCCACATCTCGCGCAGCGTCGTGTGACGGATAATCGTCCGCTGCGTTCCGAACAGATAGAACGACAGCACGCTGAAGATCAACGAGCCCAACAGCAGCAGCAATCCGTAACGCACGGAGAACACGCTGCTCACGACAAGACTCCTGACCAGCAGATAGGCCAGCAGGGTCGATCCGACCGAAACGGCCGAGTCGATCAGGAGAACCAGCTTCGAGCTCAGATAACGGTCCAGATGAAATTTTTGGATAAGTCGATACATAAATATAACCTGAATGACATTTCAAAATTGGGATGGCCGTTCCGTCGTCGCCGCGACGCAGAATGCAGCCTGTTTTTCCGCCGCCGATCCATTTGACGGAGCGGATGACGATAGGGGGTCGGGCAAGACGGCATGAAGACAAAGCGCAAAAAGCGGCTATCCGATCCGCTCGAGCATCCGGGGCGGCAGGTAGGTCGTGGCCACGGCCATGACATCCTCGATCTCCACGACCAGCCGCTTGTGACCCTTTACCCGGAGCAGCCGTCCCTGTGCCCCCCGGAAGGGGCCGGCGATGACACGGATCCGATCCCCGACCTTGTAGTTCACCTCGTCGGTCCCCAGAAAGAGCAGCTGCTCGTCGTAGCTCCCCGCCACGGCGATGAAGCTGCGCATCTGCTCCTCGGGAATCAGGATCGGCTCATGCGTTTCGCGGTTCATGAAGAGCCGGATGGCCCATTTGGACTCCAGCTCCTTCTTGACGCGATCAAGCAGCGAGCGGCAGGTCCGGGTGAAAACGATGTTGCGGACGACCGGTTCGAGCACCTGCCTCACCGCTCCGCCGCGCTTCACATCCACGTAGTGCATCGGGATGAACACCTCGGCGCCCTGCGCCTCGAGGTACCGCCCGACATTGAGGTCGTTGCGATACATCGTCCTTACGGCGAACCAGCCTGTCAGATCGTTGTCCATCTTTGATAATCAACTTGTTGCATCCCATTCAATCCGTTCACGACAGCGCGTATTTCAGGGATACCACCGGCAATTGCGCCAGCGATCAATCAAGTTTCCGCCGCTCCGCACGACACGCAAGACGTCCGCACTCCGGCCTTCGAGCCGATTCTTTACACAAGAATCCGCCCATGAAACCCAGACGCAAATGTAGGAAGAAAGTCTTATTTATGCAACTTTTCGGACGGCAAATTCGTTCTCCGACAAGCCGAATCGACGGAAAACGGCCCCGGAGACGCTTAAAACCGCAATTACACACTTGTATCCGACTTTTCGACCCGAAGTACCGAACAAAAAGGGGGCATTTTCTCAAAAAAAAAATTTCCCCGTCACACTTTTTGCGAAAAAAAAGCTACCTTTGATCGAATTTGAACCGACAAACCCGCATCGCGATGAAAGGAATCGTTCTGGCCGGAGGCACAGGCACGCGCCTCTACCCGATCACCAAGGGGGTGAGCAAGCAGCTGCTGCCCATCTACGACAAGCCGATGGTCTACTACCCCATCTCGGTGCTGATGCTTGCGGGCATCCGCGACATCCTCGTCATCTCTACACCCGAGGACCTGCCGGCCTTCCGGCGCCTGCTGGGCGACGGCTCGGACTTCGGCGTGCGCTTCGCCTATGCCGAGCAGCCCTCGCCCGACGGACTGGCGCAGGCCTTCCTGATCGGGCGCGAGTTCCTCGCGGGAGATTCGGTGTGTCTGGTGCTGGGCGACAACATCTTCCACGGCTCGGGCCTCACGGGCATGCTGCGCGAGGCCGTGCGGCGCACGGAGCAGGAGCGGTGCGCCACGATCTTCGGCTACCGGGTCGACGACCCGCGCCGCTACGGCGTGGCGGAATTCGACGCCGCGGGCCGCTGCCTCTCGATCGAGGAGAAGCCTGCCGAGCCGAAATCCGACTACGCCGTCGTGGGGCTCTACTTCTACCCTGCGGAGGTGGTGGAGATCGCCTCGCGGATCCGCCCCTCCGCACGCGGCGAGCTGGAGATCACGAGCGTCAACCAGGAGTTCCTGAAGGCCGGACGGCTGCACGTGGAGGCCATGCCGCGGGGCTTTGCCTGGCTTGACACGGGTACGCACGAGTCGCTGGCCGAGGCCTCGATCTTCGTGGAGGTGATCGAGAAGCGGCAGGGGCTGAAGATCGCCTGCCTGGAGGACATCGCCTACCGCGAGGGGTGGATTACGGCCGAACGGCTGCGCGAGATTGCCGAGCCGATGCGCAAGAACCAATACGGACAATACCTGCTCAAAATACTGGAGGAGACGACGCGATGAAGGTGCTGCATACCGACATAGAGGGAGTCGTGCTGATCGAGCCGGAGGTATTCGGCGACGCGCGCGGTTACTTTTTCGAAAGCTATTCGCAACGGGAGTTCGACGCCAGGGTGCGCCCCGTGCGTTTCGTGCAGGACAACGAGTCGCTGTCGCGCCGCGGCGTCGTCCGCGGGCTCCACTTCCAGCGGGGGCGCGACGCACAGTCGAAACTCGTGCGCGTGGTGCGGGGATGCGTGCTCGACGTCGCCGTCGACATCCGGCACGGGTCACCCACCTTCGGACGCCACGTCGCCGCGGTACTCTCCGACACGAACCGCCTCCAAATGTTCATTCCGCGCGGCTTTGCCCACGGCTTTGCCGTGTTGAGCGACGAGGCACTCTTTCAGTACAAATGCGACAACCCTTACGCTCCGCAGGCCGAAGGAGCCATCGCGTGGGACGATCCCGCGCTCGGCATCGACTGGCAACTGGCGCCCGGCGAGGTGATCCTTTCGGAGAAGGATCGCCACCACCCGACCCTGCACGAGGCCGCGGAGTTGTTCGACTACAACATCGACTACTATGCTTGAAATACTGGTTACGGGCGCCGACGGCCAACTGGGCCGCTCGCTGCGCCGCCTCGGGGCCGCCGGGGCCAACCGCTACACCTTCACCGACGTCGCCGAGCTGGACATCACCGATGCAGACGCCGTCCGGCGGCAGTTCGGGGAGCACCGCTACGACGTGGTCATCAACTGCGCGGCCTACACCAACGTCGAGCGGGCCGAAGCCGAGGAGGAGGCTGCCGACCGGCTGAACCGCCTGGCGGTGCGCCACCTGGCGCAGGCCGCCGCCGCAACCGGCGCGACGCTGATCCACATCTCGACCGACTACGTCTTCGACGGACACGCCTCGACCCCCTATACGGAAGAGGCCACACCGGGGCCGCTGAACGCCTACGGCCGCACGAAGCTCGCCGGCGAGGAGGAGATCGCCGCCACGGGCTGCCACGCCCTCATCTTCCGCACGGCGTGGCTCTACTCGGAGTTCGGCGGCAACTTCCTGAAAACCATGCTGCGGCTCACGGCCGAGAAGGAGCACATCAACGTCGTCGCGGACCAGATCGGCACGCCGACCTACGCCGGGGACCTCGCCCTGGCGCTCTTCTCGATCATCGAGGGGGGCTACTACGCCGGCCGCGAGGGCATCTACCACTTCACCGACGAGGGGGCCTGCTCGTGGTACGACTTTGCCGTCGAGATCGCCCGCGCCGCGGGTCACGACACGTGCCGCATCGAGCCCTGCCGCACGGCCGACTACCCCACGCGGGCGCAGCGCCCGGCCTACTCGCTGCTCGACAAGAGCAAGGTGCGCCGCACGTTCGGCCTCGAGATTCCCCACTGGCGGGAGTCGATGCTCTACTGCCTGATGCGTCTGAAGAAAAACAACGGATAAGATGAAACGCCATATCCTGATTACCGGCGGCGCCGGCTTCATCGGCTCGCACGTCGTGCGACGCTTCGTTACGCGCTACCCCGACTACCGGATCGTCAACTTCGACCTGCTGACCTATGCCGGGAACCTCGCCAACCTGAGCGACGCCGAGCAGGCCCCGAACTACACCTTCGTGCGGGGCGACATCTGCGATGCGGAGGCCGTCGGGGAGGTATTCCGCCGCTACGCGATCGACGGGGTGATCCACCTTGCGGCCGAAAGCCACGTCGACCGCTCGATCCGCGATCCGTTCACCTTCGCCCGGACCAATGTCCTCGGCACGCTGACGCTGCTGCATGCGGCCCGCGAGGCGTGGCAAGGCGCCTGGGCGGGCAAACGCTTCTACCACATCTCGACCGATGAAGTCTACGGCGCCCTCGGCTTCGGCGACAAGCCTTTCAACGAGGGAACGCGCTACGACCCCCACAGCCCCTATTCGGCCTCGAAGGCGTCGTCCGACCACTTCGTGCGGGCGTTCCACGACACCTACGGCCTGCCGACCGTCGTGACGAACTGCTCGAACAACTACGGTCCCTACCAATTTCCCGAGAAGCTCATCCCGCTGCTGGTGAACAACATCCGGCTCGAACGGCCGCTTCCCGTCTACGGCCGCGGCGAGAACGTCCGCGACTGGCTCCACGTCGAGGACCACGCGCGGGCCATCGACCTCATCTTCCACGAGGGACAGAGCGGCGAGACCTACAACATCGGCGGCGGCAACGAGTGGCGCAACATCGACCTCGTGCGGCTGATCGTCCGCACGACGGACCGTCTGCTGGGACGACCCGAGGGGGCTGCCGAGCGGCTGATCACCTACGTCACCGACCGCGCGGGCCACGACCTGCGCTACGCGATCGACTCCTCGAAGCTGCGCCGCGAGCTGGGCTGGGAACCTGTGTTCCGCTTCGAGGAGGGGATCGAGCAGACCGTGCGCTGGTATCTTGAAAACCGGGAGTGGATGGAGCGCATCACCTCCGGCGAGTACGAACACTATTACGAACAGATGTATGGCAACCGATAAGAGCCGCCGGGGCATCCCGCCCGCCATTCGGGATCTCTTCTTCGCGCTGCTGCGCGCCGGGCTGCATCCCGACCGGGCGGCCGAAGCGATCACGGTCCCGGCGGGCAATCCGTGGCCGGCGCTCTGCCGCCTGGCCGCCGCACAGGGCGTCTCGGCCATCGTCCGCGACGGGCTGGAGACGCTGCACGCGCAGGGGCTCCTCGCCGACGAGGCGATGCCGCCGCGCACGATCCGTCTGCAATGGGCTCTCAACGTCGAGCGCATCGAACAGCTCTACGCCCGGCAGCGGCGCGTCATCGGCCGCCTGGCAGCCTTCATGCACGGGCACGGCATTCCGATGATGCTTCTCAAGGGGTACGGATTGAGCCTCTCCTACCCGCGGCCCGAACACCGGCCGTGCGGCGACATCGACGTCTGGTTCTACGGCCGCCAGCAGGAGGCCGACGAGCTGCTGCGCCGCGAGCGACAGGTGCAGATCGACGAGGATGTCCACCACCACACGACCTTCACCCTCGACGGCATTCTGATCGAAAACCATTTCGACTTCCTGAACATCCACGCCCACCTCTCCAACCGCCCCATCGAAGAGCAGCTGCAACGCTGCGCCCGCGAGGAGCCGTCCGAACAGGTCGAGGTCGACGGCGCCCCCGTGCAGCTGCCCCCGGCCAACTTCAACGCCCTCTTCCTGCTGCGGCATGCCGCCTCGCACTTTGCCGCCACGGAGATCGGCATGCGGCACGTCGCCGACTGGGCGATGTTCGTCGAACACAGCCACAACGGGATCGACTGGGAAGCATTGTACGTCCTGGCCCGGCGCATGAACATGCACCGTTTCCTGAACTGTCTGAATGCCATAGCGATCGATCGCCTGGGAGTGGACGCGGGGATGATCCCCGCCTTCGACCGGGACCCGGCACTCGAGGAGCGGGTGCTCGCCGACATTCTGCAGCCGGAGTTTTCGGAGACGCCACCCGCGGGAGGGCTGCTGCGCACCGTCTGGTTCCGCACGCGCCGCTGGTGGAGCAACCGTTGGAAGCACCGCATCGTCTACAACGAGGGGCTGCTCTGGACCTTCCTCGTGCAGGTGCGCAGCCACCTGATGAAACCCCGCTCGCTCACCCACTGACGCACACCGCCCGGGGGCCGATGCCTGCCGCACACCCGCCGCCGCACGTCATCCGAAGTACGCATCGCCGCACGTCGGCCGTCTTACGACATCGAATGGCCAATAGCTGCGCCGAGCCACGCCGGGCTATTCACGCCGGCCCGGCTCATCACGCCTTGCGGCTGATGTCGGCCAGCGAGCCGTGCACGTAGGCAATCAGCTCCGAGGGTGCGACCTTGAGTTGCAGGCCGCGCACACCGGCACTCACGTAGATGAAGGGATAGTCGGCCGCCGTCGCATGAAACCACGTCGGAAAGGCCTTTTTCATCCCCACGGGCGAGCAGCCGCCCCGGATGTAGCCCGTCACGGGCAGCAGCTCCTTCATCGGGATCAGGTCGACCTTCTTGTTGCCCGAGACACGGGCCGCGGCCTTCAGGTCAACCTCGTGGTCTCCGGGCACGACACAGACGAAATAGCCCGTCCGGTCGCCCTTGAGCACCAGCGTCTTGAAAACACGCTCGATCGGCTCCCCGAGCTGTGCGGCCACATGCGCGGCCGCGAGGTCCGATTCATCCACCTCATACGGTACGAGTTCGTATGCGATCTTCGCGCGGTCGAGCAGCCGCGCGGCATTCGTCTTTTCCACCTTTGCGTGTGCCATGCGGCAAAGGTACGATTTTTTCCCTCCCGCTGTACCCATTTTTTTCGCTCCGGGCGTCGACAAAAAAGCGGAGCGGAGAGCTCCGACCGACTCTCCGCACCGCATCCGTTTCCGCCTCCACAGCGGAACCTACCGCCCGGTCACGCGCAGGTAGCGGGCCAGCGACGTGCGGTAGGCCGCACAGGCCGACGTGAAGTTGTCGCGGCTCTGCGTGTAGAGCGTCTCGGCGTCGAGCAGGTCGGTCAGTGGGGCCGTACCCGCCTCGTAAAAGCTGCGGTTTTCACGCAGGTTCTCCGTCGCGGAATCGACCGAACGGCGGGCCAGCTGGATCTGGGCATAGGCCTCCTGCACCTCGCTCCAGGTCTTCTCGATCTCGACCGAGAGCATCTCGCGCGCCTGCAGGCGGTCGTTCTCGGCCTGCTGCTCGCGGATGCGGGCCTTCTTCAGGGCATGCGAGCCGCCCCACCAGTCGGAGATCGGCACCGATACCTGGGCAAAAACCAGCCCGTCGTCAACGTCCTTGTCCGTCATGTTATAGTAGAGATACCCGGCCCCCACACCCACGGTCGGCAGGTGCTTGCCGCGCTCGATGCGCTTCTGGTACTTCTGCGCCTCGACGTTCTTCTCGGCCAGCTGGTACTCGGCCCGCCGGTCGAGCGCCTCCTCCACGCTGACATAATAGACGCCGGGCGCCTCGGGCTCGGCGAAATTCTCCGCCGCAATGTCGAAACCCTGCCAATCGACCCCGATGTGGTGGGCAAGCAGCAGCCGGGCTACCTTCAGGCCGTTCTCGACCTTCAGCCGGTTGGAGGCGACCTCCTGCTGCCGCAGTTCGACACGCAGCAGGTCGTTCGTCGTGACAAGCCCCGCGTCGACCGAAAGGGCGACCTGACGGTGTATTTCGTCGAGCTGCCGCTCGACGGCTTCGATGGTCCGGAGCTTCTCCTTGAGCGAGACGATCTGCCAGAAATAGGTATCCGTCTGCTCGCGGACCTCCGCCTCGGTCTTCCGCACCTGAAGCGCCCCGACCTCCTCGCCCACTCGGGCGAGCTTGTTGCCGTTGACGATCTTCAGACCCGCAAAGAGGGGCTGCACGGCCATAACGCCGCCGAACACGCCGCGCTTGACCAGCGACAGGGGCATCTCCATCGTCCCCATCTGCGGGATCGTCAGCCCGAAATCAGCCTGCACCAGCCCGTGCTGGGCCTGAAAGGCTCCGCCCGAGGCGGAGATCTGCGGAAAGTAGTTCGTGAAGGCCTGGCGGCGGTCCTGACGCGCCGCCTCGAAATCGAAGCGGCTGTCACGCAGCGTGCGGTTGTGTTCGACGGCCGACGCGCGGCACTGCTCGAGCGTCAGGGGCTGGGCCCCAGCCGGGCATGCGCAGAGCATCCCGGCAACAAGAAACAACTGGATGAGGGTCTTTTCCATCACTTGTAGATTTTTGAATAGAGAACCGGGAGGATCGTCACCACCAGGATCAGCGATCCGATGCCGCCGGCAAAGATCGTCACACCGACCGGCGCCCAGAAGGTGCTGCCTCCCAGCATCATCGGCACGACACCCACGGCCGTCGTGGCCGTCGTCAGGAAGATCGGCACCATGCGCCGCCGTCCGGCGTCGTAGGCGGCCAGCCGTGCCGACCAGTGGCACGTCTTGCGCTTGTCCTCGGCGTGCTGGTACATGAGGATGACGTTGCGCACGATCATGCCCAGCAGCGTGATGAAGCCCAGCACGGAGGTCAGACCGATCGTGAAGTCGGCAATCCACAGTCCGAGCATCGCGCCGAACAGGCTGAGCGACATGGCGGCCATGATAACGAGCGAGATGCCGAACTTGCGGAAGTTGATCAGGATGAAGAAGAAGATGATGATGAGCGAGATGCTCAACCCGTAGATGATCGGCGGCAAGGTCTCCTCGTCGAACTCGCGGGCGCCGCCCACCTCCGTGGTTACACCGGCGGGAATCTCCAGCTCATGGTCGATCACGTGACGTATCTGCGAGGTCATCCGCATGGCATTCACGCCGCGCTGCAGATCGGCCGAGACGGTGATGCAGCGCATGCCGTTGCGGTGCACGATCTTCGTCTCGCTCCAGCGGGGCTCGACCTGAGCGATCTGCCGCAGGGGCACACTCACGCCCGGAACGAGCGACGAGACATAGGTGTCGCCGATATCCGACAGCGAGCGCTCGGCCGTCCGGTCTTCGTTCTTCAGCACCACGGGCACCTTATAGTCACCCTCCCAGACCGCGCCGACGGCCACGTCACCGGCCGCAAGCGCGAGGTTGGCGGCCGTCACCGTGCGCGTGACGCCGAGCTGCGAGGCGGTCACGGGATCGAGCGTCACCTCGGCAATGACCCGCGGGTCCTCGTAATCGGTGTGAATCCACTGCAGGCCCTCCATCCCGCGCATGCGCGCCATCAGCCGGTCGGCCGCCACGTGCAGCGAGTCGAGGTCGTCGCCGTAGAAGCGGAACTCGAGCGAGGGGACATTCTGGTAGTCCAGCTGCTTGAACTTGACATAGGCCTCGGGGAAATGGTCGGCCCATGCATCGGCGTACTCGTCGAGCAGCGCCTCGGTATCCTCGATCGAGGTCGTATTGACGATGAACTGCGCATAGTTCTTTCCGGCGATCTGCGGGGCATAGCTCATCTGGAAGCGGGGCGAGGCACATCCGACGAACGACGTCACGGACTTCACGCGCCCGTCGGCCCGCAGCACGCGGTAGAGCGAATCGGCCACGGCGGCCGTCCGTTCAACCGGCGTATCGGGCCGCAGATAGATCTCCACGGCGAACTGGTCCCGGTCGGCAAAGGGCACCATGCGGAACTTGAGATGCGGGGCGATCAACAGCGACACGACGACCGAAGCGATGCCCATCGAGATCGTGAGCCACCCGTGGCGGAAGGTCCAGGCCAGCACGCGCCGGTACAACTTCTGCACGCGGTCCGTAAAGGCGACCTTGCCCTCGCGGCGGGGACGGACAACGGGGATGATGAGCACCTCGAGGAAGGGAATGACCACGACGGCGAGCACCAGCGAAACCATCAGGTTGATGGTGACCGTCCAGGGGAAGAAGTTCAGGAAGTCGCGGAACATGCCCGACATGGTGAAGAGCAGCGGATAGAAGATCATGCAGATGCAGACCGTGGCGAGCAGCAGCGAGGGGAAGAACTCGCGGGCGCTCTCGACGGCGGCATACCAGCGCGAATAGCCGCGCCCGAGGTAGTCGAGATAGCCGTCGATGACGACGATCGAGTTGTCGACGATCATGCCCAGGACGACGATCAGCGCAGCCAAGGTCACCGTATTGAGCGGAATGCCGCACAGATACATCACGCCGACCGATATGAAGGTCGACAACGGGATGGTGATGGCGGCCACGAGCGCCGAGCGGAACGGGAAGAGCAGCATCATCACGGCGATGATGATGGCCATCGAGACGAAGAGGTCCCGCAGGAACGAGTGGACGGAGTCGCCGACGACTTTGGCCTGGTCGGCGATGCGCTCGACGGAGACATCCTCGGGAAGCACCTCCTCGATGAACTGCCGCAGCACCTCGTCGACCTCCTCGCCGTATTCGACGATGTTGTTGCCGGCCTGCATCTCCATCGAGAGCAGCACGCAGTGATGGCCGTTGTTGAGGATGTAGCTGTCCGGATCGTCGTACTCGCGCACGACCCGCGCCACGTCCTTCACCCGGAGAACATGCCCGTCGGGATCCGACCAGATGATCTGATTGGCCACCTCGCGCTCACCGGCCAGCGACGGTGCAATGTGAATCGGCGTCTCGGTGTCGGCATTGTCGATCGACCCGCCCGTCGGAGTGAGCCCCTGCGCGGCCAGTGCCGCCGAGATGACCTTCTCGCCGATGCCGTAGGCCGCCAGCCGCTCCCGGTCGACATAGACCGATATCTGCTCCTGCTGCACGCCGTAGGGGCGCAGGTTCGAGACCGATTCGATGCGGCGCAGCCGGTCGCTCAACTTGTCCATGTACTCCTTGAGCTCGCGGTAGGTGCGCGTGTCGGACTCGAGCGTGATGAGCAGCGCCGAGGTGTCGCCGAAATCGTCGTTGGCAACCAGCGCGACGACTCCGGCCGGCAGCTGGGCCTTGAACGAGGCGAGACCGTGCTTGATCTTCGACCACACTTCGTCCTTGTTGTTGACATCGTCGTTGAGTTCGACCATGACGTAGCACATGCCGTTCTGCGACGTGGAGGTGGTCTTGCGGCGCTTGACCTCCTTGTAGGTCATCAGGAACTGCTCGAGCGGCCGGGCCAGCTGCTCTTCGACCTCTTCGCTCGTGGCGCCGGGATAGAGGCCGACGACCACGCCCTGCCGGATCGTGTATTCGGGGAACTCCTGCTTGGGGATGCGCGACAGGGCGTAGATGCCGAAGACGAAGAGGCACCCCACGATGAGGAAGGTGATGCGGAAATTCCGCATGGCCCACGCAATGATGTTATTGGAAGTTTTCATCGCAGCACGACTTTGGAACCCTGACCGATCTTCTGCATGCCGTCGACAACGACGCGCTCACCCGGACGAAGGCCCTCTTCGATCACGACCTCGTTCCCGACGAAGCGACCCGTGCGAACCCCGGCCCGCACGGCCGAATCGCCCTCGATGCGCCAGACGAAGCGGCTGCCGTCACCCGTCTGCTGCACGGCGCGGGCCGGCACGGCGATCTCCTCGACGGCCGAAGCGGGCGACACCGTCACACGGCAGACCATTCCCGGAAGGAGCGCGCCGTCCCGATTGGCCAGCAACGCCCGCACGTCGTAGGTGTGGGCTGCGGGATTGGCTTCGGCTCCCTTTTCGATCCGTCCGGCCTCGAAGAGCGCATCGTGAAGCGCCGGCACGACAACACGCACGCGGTTGTTCGCCGTAATCGAGGCAATCTCCTGCTCGGGCACCGAGAAGCGCACCTTGACACGACCGATCTCCAGTAACGTCAACACGGGAACACCGGGCAGCGCCGTCTCGCCGACCGCGGTGCGCTTCTGCCCGACAACCCCGTCGAAGGGGGCACGCAGCCGGCAGTCGCCGAGGTTCTTTTCGGCAATTCCGCAGGCGGCTTCGGCCTGCCGGAGCCGGGTCTGCGCCTCGACCCACTGGATTTCGGGCAGCGTCTTTGCATCATAGAGCCGTTGCAGACGCCCGCAGGCATCGCGGGCCTGCTGCAGGGAGGCTTTCGCGGCCTCGAAAGCCTCGCGGGCCGACGTCGCATCGAGTTCGGCGATCAGATCGCCCTGCCGGACTCGGGTCCCCTCCTCGACACAGAGGCGGGTGACGGTTCCGGCAACAGGGAAGCTGAGCGCCGCGGCGTTCTCCTCCTCGACGACTCCGACATAGATGCCGGCATGAAGGTCCTCGCGGGGCTCGACAACAATCGTGGAGACCCGCAGGGGTCCCGCCGTAGAGGCGGTGTTTCCCGATGATGAACAACCGGCTGCCAACAGCAGCGCGGCACCAAAAATCACACGTTTCATATCCATTGTCTTTTCACTTGGTTTCCGCTGCAAAGGAAGCCTTTTCACCAACTCGGGGAAAGGCCTCGTCGTCGGAGGAATTTGTCAAAAGGTTCGATTTCGTACTTTTCGGCAAAAAACAGGAGATTAATTCCTATCTTTGTCCCGTAAAATGGTTCCTGCAATGAACGAAAAAGAGATTTTGAGTGTTTCGCTGGCCTCCCTGCTGAAAATCTACCCGCTGCAACCGGGTGACATCTACTATGACGGATGTTTAATGGGCTACCGGGAGGCGCTGGAACGGGAGACCGCCATCATGGACCTGTTCCGGTTCCCGACGCGCATCGACGCCTTTGGCGTGGTATTTTGTTCAAAAGGTTCGGCCACGGTGACCGCCGATCTGAAACATTGCGTCATCGGCGGGCAGACGATGTTCGTCTGTCCTCCGGGAACCATCATACAGGTGGAGTCGCAGCAGCAGGCAGCCGTTCGCTTCATCCTCTGCGAGGAGGATTTCATCAACCGCATCCGCATCGACCTGAAACTGCTGTTGCACCTCTTCATGGCGGTCCGCGAAAACCCTACACTGACGCTCGACGACCGGGAGTGGGCGGAGCTCATGCGATCGCTCGACGAAACCTTTGCCGAAGGCCGTCTGGGCCGCACCGACGCCCTCTCCGAGGAGATTCGGTTGTCGATGTTCCGGACGCTGGCCTACCGCATCTGCCGGATCATCGACAACCGCATCGAAAGGCGCGCCGACGGCTCCCGGACAGACAACGCCTCCCTCAATCGCAATGCGGCCTATTTCAACACCTTTCTGGAGGAGCTCTCGAAACACTACCTGCAGGAACGGTCGGTGGGCTTCTATGCCGAACAGCTCCACCTGACCCCCAAGTACCTGACGACGCTGCTGCGCTCGACAACGGGACGCACGGCATCGGAATGGATCGACGAATATGTAATTCTGGAGGCGAAGAATCTGCTGAAATACTCGACGATGAACATCCAGGAGATCGCCTACTACCTGAACTTCCCGAACCAGTCCTTCTTCGGCCGCTACTTCAAGCAGCACACCGGCATGACCCCCTCGGCCTACCGCAGCAGCAAATGACGGGAGCCGGCGCCACACGGCATTCATTCCGTCACTTCAACCGAAAGGCACGCTCCCCACAGGCGGCACCCGGACGGGATTCCAAGCGGACGGTATTCCGGTCACGGATGCCTGCAAGCGGACAATCGGGATGGAGAGGCGGCGAGGATTGAAACACATAAAAATAAAGGAGGGTCGCGCGCCGGGACAAGGAGGTAAACAAAACGAAAAGGAGAACCTCTCGGTTCTCCTTCGTAGCGGGAGAGAGACTTGAACTCTCGACCTCATGATTATGAATCATGCGCTCTAACCAGCTGAGCTATCCCGCCAAGGCGTTTAAGCGAGTGCAAAGGTAATAGAAATTTTCAATCGTGCAAAATCTTTTCGCCAAAAAACTTCCAAAAAATTCTCCGCCACCGGCTCTGGCACTGATTTTGAACCGACTGCGCCCAAACCGATTTCCGTTCATGACACGTCGATCCACCCGCGAAGCCGCCACGCGCGACCCTTTCGGTCAGCTCCGGCTGCTCCGGCTGCTCGCCGGGATAGTCCTGCTGGCCGCCGTCTCCTGGGAGGTGCTGGCCGGAGACAACCTCCGCTTCTCGCAAACCTACCTCACGATCCAGCTTGTCGTCTGCCTCGTCTTCCTCGCCGATTTCTTCGTCCGCTGGGCCGCGGCCGGGGACCGGAAGCGCTTTCTGCGACGCAACCTGCTCTACCTGCTCATCTCGATCCCGTGGCTCAACATCAGCGCCTGGTGCGGGGCCGACATGACACACGACTGGGGCCTCGTCGTGGGCATGATGCCCCTCGTGCGGGCCTTCCTGGCCATGGCCATCGTTGTCGAGTGGCTCGTGGGCGACAACCGCATCCACCGTCTCTTCGCCGCCTACCTGTTCACCGTCGTGGTCTTCACCTACCTCTCGGCACTGGTCTTCTACGACTACGAGGTGGCGGTCAACCCCCGGCTTCACGGCTTCGGCAACGCCCTGTGGTGGGCCTGGATGAACGTGACGACCGTCGGTGCGGAGATCTTCCCCGTCACGGCCGTCGGCAAGGTCGTCTGCGTGCTGCTGCCGTCGCTCGGCATGCTGTTCTTCCCGATCTTCACGACCTACATTCTCCAGGAGTACGCACCCCGGAAAAAACGCTCCGACCAATAACCGCCCCGCCCCGGAGCGAATCGGCAGACCGGCACCGCCCGGTCGAAAAAAGCACCGGACGGACGGGATCGTAAAAAAGCGGCGCAGAACGGAACCGTAAAAAAAGCGGCAGCCGGACAGGCCGCCGCTTTTGCGGTGCGCATCACCGCCACGGACCTACCGTTTCTGCTGCTCCTTGAGCAGGTCGCGGATCTCCGTAAGCAGCAGCTCCTCCTTCGTCGGGGCGGGTGCCGGAGCGGGTGCCGGAGCCGCCTCCTTCTTGCGGACGAGCCGGTTCATCAGCTTGACCATCAGAAAGACGCAGAAGGCCAGGATCGTGAAGTCGACGCACTGCTGGATGAAGGCGCCGTAGTTCCAGTAGATCGGTTCCGCGGCGGGCGGGGCGATGACCGCATCGCCTGCCGCGACGACGTCGCCGACCGCCTGCACGGCGTGCGACGTGGCGTCGCGCAGCTTCGAGATGTCGAGCCGCAGCTGCGAGAAGTCCGTGTTGCCGATCAGCGCCCCGATCGGCGGCATGAGGATGTCGTTCACGAACGACGAGACGATCTTGCCGAACGCGCCGCCGATGATGACGCCCACGGCCATGTCCATGACGTTGCCCTTGAGGGCGAACTGCTTGAATTCCTTGAAAAAAGCCATAACGATGTTCAGTTTGACGGTTTATTTCCACAAAGATAACCGTTTTTCCGGGATTCGCATCCTGCGGCGGCCGTTCGGGCGGTGATTGCGCCCGAATCGCGGAAGGGGAGGAAAATCGCGACGGGCCGACGCCCTGTCGTCTTTTTTTGTATCTTTGCCTTCGGTTTGTTGAGTTCGCACGCATGACACCTGCCGCCGTAATCGCCACCCTGACGGGGTACATCGCCCTGCTGTTCGTCGTAGCCTGGATTTCGGGTCGCCGGACCGACAACGCCGGATTCTTCACCGCAAACCGGCGCACGCCGTGGTACCTGGCGGCCTTCGCCATGGTCGGCGCCGCGATGTCGGGCGTGACCTTCATCTCGGTGCCGGGCTCGGTGGCCGCCGACTCCTTCTCCTACATGCAGATGGTCGCGGGCTTCACCGTCGGGCAGTTCATCGTCGCCTACCTGCTCGTCCCGACCTTCTACCGGCTGAAACTCGTCTCGCTCTACGAGTACCTCGACGACCGCTTCGGCGCACGCACGCACGCCGCCGGGGCGTGGTGCTTCTTCGTGGCGAAGATGCTCGGCGCGGCGCTGCAGGTCTACGTCGTCTGCACCGTCATGCAGCTGCTCGTCTTCGACCGCTACGGACTGCCCTTCTGGCTCAACGCCGCCGTGACGATGGCCCTCGTATGGCTCTACACGCGGCAGGGCGGCGTCCGCTCGCTCATCCGCACCGACATCCTCAAGACGTGCTGCCTGATCGCGAGCCTCGTGCTGTCGATCCTCTTCATCACCCGCGCCCTGGGGCTCTCGTTCGGCGAAATGACCCGCGAAGTAGCCGCCTCGCCCCATTCGCGGATCCTCTTTCTCGACGATCCGGCCTCGGACCGCTACTTCTGGAAGATGTTCGTCGCGGGAATCGTGACGCTCGTCGCCATGACGGGCCTCGGGCAGGACATGATGCAGCGCAACATGAGCTGCCCGACACCGCGCGACGCGCAGAAGAACATCCTGCTCACGGCCGTATGTCAGATCTTCGTGATCTTCCTCTTCCTGGTGCTCGGCGTGCTGCTCTACCTCTACGTCGACCATGCCGGGCTGACGCTCCCCGAAAAGAGCGACCAGGTCTTCCCGCTTGTCGCCGCCGACGGCGGACTGCCGGCCGTCGTCGGGGTACTCTTCCTCGTCGGCCTGCTGTCGAGCACCTACTCGGCGGCGGGCGGTTCGCTCACGGCGCTGACGACCTCCTTCACGGTCGACATCCTGAAGGCGCCGCAGCGTCACGACGACAACGCCCTGACGCGCATCCGGCGCCGGGTCCACGCGGCGATGGCCGCCGGCATGGCCCTCGTGATCCTCGCCTTCGGATACGGCGCCGACGACAGCAGCATCAACCTCGTCTTCCGCGTCGTCAGCTACACCTACGGTCCGATTCTGGGCATGTTCCTCTTCGGCTTCTTCACGCGACGGCAGGTCCGCGACCGCTGGATGCCGCTCGTCGCCGTGGCGGCTCCCGTGTTGAGCGCCCTTCTACAATGGGGCGTGCGCGAAGTGTGGGACTACCGGATCGGGTTCGAGCTGCTGGTCTACAACGCCGCCTTTACCATAATCGGCATGTTACTGTTGAAACGTCATGAAAAATAAGATACTATACCTCATTATCTCACTCTTTGCAGCAGCTTCGGTCTCGGCTGCCGAAATCGACCTCCGCACGCGGCAGGAGGTGGGACGCACCCTTACGCGCATCGTGGCGCGCGAGGTCGCCGGCGGCTACGTCAAGGTGCAGGCCGTGAAGGCGTCGCGCAGCCGCGTGCGCATCTACGCCTCGATCGGGCTGTCGTACTACCCCTTCCGCGAGCAGAACGTGCTGGCGATGTACGACTCGGTGCGGGCCGTCCTGCCCGCCGGGTACCGCAAGGCGCGGATCGAGCTCTACACCGACCGCCACGAAGTTTCGGAGCTCATTCCGATGGCCTGCCGCAACCATGCGGCGCTGGAGAAGCTCCTGAAAAAACGGCGCCTGATCCCCTTCGTCAACCCCTCGGAGCGGCCGCTCGTAACGCCGCTCGACCGGCCGGCCGTGCCGACGCGCGGGTTGGCGGGACGCCACATCGCGCTGTGGCAGAGCCACGGCCGCTATTTCGACCAGACACGCAACTGCTGGCTCTGGCAGCGTTCGCGGCTGTGGATGACCTGTGAGGACCTCTACACGCAGAGCTACGTGCTGCCCTACCTGGTGCCGATGCTCGAAAACGCCGGGGCCAACGTGCTGCTGCCGCGCGAGCGCGACGTGCAGAAGCACGAGGTGCTGGCCGACAACGACGGCGGTGCCGCGCAGTACCGCGAGCAAACGGGCCGCGAGGCGTGGACAACGGGCGGGGCGGGCTTTGCACACCGGCGCGAGGTCTACCTCTCGGGCGAAAATCCCTTCCGCGAGGGGACCGTGCGCCGCACGCGCACGGTGACCGACCCGGCGGAGGAGAGCCGCGCCGTGTGGCGTGCCGACATTCCCGAGCGGGGCGAATATGCCGTCTACGTCAGCTACGAGTCGACGCCGGAAAGCGCTGACGATGCAGTCTATACGGTCCATCACCTCGGGGGACGGTCGAGCTATGCCGTCAACCAGACGATGGGAGGCGGCACGTGGATCTACCTCGGACGCTTCCCCTTCGCCGCAGGGGAGCAGGAGGTCGTGACGCTCACGAACCGCTCGCGCCGTGCCGGACGCACCGTCTCGGCCGATGCCGTGAAGATCGGCGGCGGCTTCGGCAACATCGCCCGCACGGTGTGCGACTCGCTGCGGCGTCCTGACGTGGAGTATACCGAGGAGACGAGCGGCTTCCCGCGCTTCTGCGAAGGGGCGCGCTACTGGCTGCAATGGGCGGGCTTCGACCCGAAGGTCTACACCCCGAAGCAGGACAAGGACGACTACCGGGACGACTACATGTCGCGCGCCCACTGGGTCAACGCCCTGATGGGCGGTTCGCCGCGGCTGCCCGACTCCGCGGGGCTGCGCATCCCGGTCGACATGGCGCTGGCGTTCCACTCGGATGCCGGAGTCCGCGACGGCGACGGCATCGTCGGCACGCTCGGCATCTGCTATACGCGCGACACGAAGGGGCGCTTCGCCGGCGGCGCCGACCGCTATCGCTCGCGCGACCTGACCGACCTGGTCATGACGCAGGTCGTCTCGGACATCCGCCGCACGTGGGAGCCCGAGTGGAGCCGCCGCGGGCTCTGGAACCGCTCCTACTACGAAGCCCGCGTGCCGGGCGCCCCGACGATGCTTTTGGAACTGCTCTCGCACCAGAACTTCGCCGACATGCGCTACGGCAGCGACCCGCGCTTCAAGTTCCTTGTCAGCCGCGCCGTCTACAAGGGCATCCTGCGCTACCTCGCGTCGCAGTACGGCGTGCCCTATGTCGTGCAGCCGCTGCCGGTCGAGGCCGTGGCAACGGAGTTTGTCGGCGACAACCGCGTCTGCGTGTCGTGGACACCCGTTGCGGACTCGCTCGAGGCGACGGCCGCACCCGACGGATACATCGTCTACACGCGCATCGACGACGGCGCCTTCGACCGCGGCACCTACACCGAAAAGCCCTTCCTCATCGCCGAGCTGGAGCCCGGGCGTCTCTACTCCTACCGTGTAACGGCCGTGAATGCCGGCGGCGAGAGCTTCCCAAGCGAGACGCTCTCGGCGTGCCGCATGCCCGACGAAAAGGGGTGCGTGCTCGTCGTCAACGGCTTCGACCGCACGAGTGCCCCCTTCAGCATGCGCAGCGACTCGCTGGCGGGCTTCTACACCGACGTGGACGGCGGCGTGCCCGACCGCCGCGACATCTCGTTCATCGGCAACCAGCGCATCTACGACCTCGACATGGCCCGCTGCGACGACGACAGCCGCGCGCTGGGCGCCTGCACGTGGGACTACGAGACGGATGTGCTCGGCGGCAACAGCTTCGACTACCCGGCGCTGCACGGGCGTGCGATCACGGCGGCCGGCTACTCCTTCTGCTCGGCGTCGGTCCGCGCCGTGGAGCGCGGCACCTGCGCGCTGGGCGCCTACCCCGCCGTGGACCTTATCCTCGGCAAGCAGCGCACGACGACGATGGGCCGCGGCGTGCGCGAAGCCGTCTTCCGCACCTTCCCGCCCGACCTGCAGCGCGAACTGGAGGAGTACCTCGCGCAGGGCGGGGCGCTCTTCGCCTCGGGCTGCTACGTGGCGTCGGACCTCTGGAACGGGGCGCTGTCCGACGCTTCGGACCGGGCCTTTGCCGAGCGGGTGCTCCGCGTGGCCTGGGACGGCGGGGCGGCGCGCCGCGGCCGGGTGCGCGTCGTGACGGGACACGGCGGCTTCATGCGCGGCGAATACCGCTACCGCGACCGGCTGTCGCCGGAGGGCTATGCCGTCGAGGCAGCCGATGTGCTCCGTCCCGCAGGCGAGGGGGCCTTCACCGTGCTGCGCTACATCGAAAACGGCCGCACGGCGGGCGTGGCCTGCGATGCGGGGGTTCGCACGGTCGTCACGGGATTCCCGTTCGAGGCGCTGACCGATGCAGCGCAGCGCGAGCGGCTGATGCGCGACGTGCTGGACTTCCTGCTCATGCAAAACAACAGATAACCGATACAACAAACTAAAAAACAAACTGTCATGTCACTCGAACAACAGATTTCCAAAGGGATCATGGAGGCCATGAAGGCCAAGGATACGGTGCGCCTGAGCGCGCTGCGCAATGCCAAGAAGTACATCATCGAGGCCAAGACGGCCGGTCCGGAGATTGCCGAACTGCCCGATGCCGACGTGCTGAAGATCATCTCGAAACTGGCCAAGCAGGGCACGGACTCCGCGGCAATCTACGCCCAGCAGCACCGGCAGGACCTGGCCGACGAGGAGCTGGCGCAGGTGGCCGTCTATGAGGAGTTTCTGCCCAAACAGCTCACGGCCGAGGAGCTGACGGCCGAGGTGAAGGCCATCATCGCCGAGGTGGGCGCCACGTCGATGAAGGAGATGGGCAAGGTGATGGGCGTCGCATCGAAGCGGCTTGCCGGCCGCGCCGACGGCAAGGATATTTCGGCCAAGGTCAAGGAGTTGCTGTCGTAACCTCCGGTACGGCGGGAGGTAAATCCAGACAGCGAGCCGGACAAGAGGCCAATCCCGAAAGCGAGCAGGCCGGCCGGTATGTCCGGTAAGATTCCGGCCGGGAGTTCCATGCTCCGTCGGGCCCGGTCCGGGGCCGCTCCAAGGCCGCTCCAAGGCCGCGGCACGGCTGCGCCCGGAGCGGCGCCTGCGAATCGTTGAAAAGAAACCGAAAACCATGCACATACTCGAACACCTGCACCGCAACGTCAAGACCGTCGCCATGCCGTCGGCCATGATCGTCGGCGCCCTGCTGTGCCGCCCCGTCACGGCACTGGAGAGCTGGTCGGGACAGATGATTACCCCGACGCTCATTTTCCTGATGCTCTTCGTCACCTTCTGCCGCGTGAAGCCGAGCCAGATGCGGCCCTCGATGATGCACCTGTGGCTGCTGATAATCCAGATCGCGGCCTGCATCGGCGTCTACCTCGTGCTGCGGCCGCTCGACGAGGTCGTGGCGCAGGGGGCGATGATCTGCATCCTGGCCCCCGTGGCGATGGCGGCCGTCGTCATTGCCGGCATGCTCGGGGCCAACGTCGCGACGATGGCCACCTACAGCCTGCTCTGCAACATGGTCGTGGCCCTCGTGGCGCCCGTCATCCTCTCCTTCACCGGAACGGGAGCGTGCAGCTTCACGGAGATTCTGGCCCGCATCGCCCCGCTGCTCATCATGCCCTTCGCCGCGGCGCAGTTTCTGCGCTTCGTCCTGCCGAAGGCGGCAAAGTGGATCGGCGACCACAGCCAGATTTCGTTCTACATGTGGCTGCTGTCGCTCATCGTCATCATCGGCCGCACGACGGCCTTCATCATCGACCTGCACGGGGCCGACCTCTCGACCGAGCTGTGGCTCGCCTTCGCGGCGCTGGTGATCTGCCTCGCGCAGTTCAAGGCGGGCCGCGCACTGGGCCGCCGCTACGGCGATCCGGCGGCGGGCGGGCAGTCGCTCGGACAGAAGAACACGGTGCTGGCCGTCTGGATGGCCCAGGCGTTCCTCAACCCGATCTCGTCGATCGCCCCGACGGCCTACATCGTCTGGCAGAACATCGTGAACTCCTACCAGATCTACCGCAAGGATCACGAAAAGAGAGGATGGTAGACCGCAAGGGCGGGAAAAGGTTGTCGAATGTAAAAGGAGGCAGTTGCTCCGTCAGCGAAGGCTCCGTCAGCGGAGAAGCGTCGCCTGCTCCAGTTCGAGCAGCAGCCGTTTGGCCGCAAGGCCGCCGGCGTAGCCCGTGAGCGAACCGTCGCTGCCGACGACGCGGTGGCAGGGAATGAAGATCGAAAGGGCGTTGGCACGGTTGGCCGCGGCGACGGCCCGCACGGCCCGCGGGTGTCCCAGCTGCGCTGCCAGCCAGGCGTAGGAGCGGGTCCCGCCGAAGGGAATCTCCGTCAGCAACTCCCAGACCGCCCGCTGAAACGGCGTTCCGACGGTCAGCAGCGGGACATCGAACACGCGGCGCTGCGCGGCGAAATATTCGTCGAGCTGCCGCACGGCACGGTCCAGCACGCAGCGATCGGCATCGTCGGGATTGTCGGGAAAGTTCGATTCGGGCTCGGCGGGAATGCCGGGAAGTCCGGTACCGGGCCGCAAACGCTCGTTGGGCCACTCCGCGAAGCGGACGTGCAGCCCCCGTTCGAGACGCCGCACCACGAAGTCGCGCGCCGGAACATCGGCCCAGTCGCAGAGACAGAGCCGACCGCCGAAGGCCCCGAGGCGCAGCACGCCGCACGGCGTTGCATGCAGGCACCAGCGGATCATGCCCGGGGTCTCACCGGCCGTTCCGGCGCCGTATCGATCGGATGCCACGGGCGGCTTTTATTTGCGGAAGATGAAGTAGACGGCCAGAATCAGGCAGAGGAATCCGGCGAGGTGGTTCCAGCGCAGCGAATCCGAGCGCATGAAGACCAGCGCGAAGACGGTGAAGACCGAGAGCGAGACGACCTCCTGGATCACCTTGAGCTCCCAGATCGAGAAGGGACCGCCGAATTCGGCGCTGCCGATGCGGTTGGCCGGGACCTGAAAGCAATATTCAAACAGGGCGATGCCCCAGCTCAACAGCACGATGGCCATGAGGCCGAAGCGCTCGAGCCGCGATTTGAAGGCGATATGCCCGTACCAGGCCAGCGTCATGAAAGCGTTGGAGATGACGAGCAGAACGATGGTTGAAAGGCCGCGTAACATGGTGACGGTATTTGTTTTGAATACTCTTTTCCGTTTAAGGCGGTGCAAAAATAGACAATTTTTCAATACGTTGGCCTCTGTCCGGCGAATTTTGCCGCCGCAGGGTCCGAACATGCAGGGTTAAACAGAAAAAAAACAGCGCAGTCATGCAACGCAGAGCAAAAGAAGGAGAATATGCCCTCGTAACGGGCGCCTCGTCGGGCATCGGCCGGGCCTGTGCCGCGCAACTGGCCGCACGGGGCTACGGCGTGGTGCTGGTGAGCAACCGTGAGGAGGAGAACCGCACGGCCGCCCGGGAGATCGCCCGGCAGTACGGAGTCCCGACGCTGCCCCTTTGTCTGGACCTTGCCCGGGAGGACGCCGCGCAGCGGCTCCACGACGAGACCGCGCGCCGCGGACTGGACATCGCCGTATTGGTCTGCAACGCCGGGATGCTGCTCTTCGGGCTGACCGAGACGACTCCGCCCGAGCGTCTGCGCACGATCGTGGCGCTCCACTGCACGACTCCCCTGCTGCTGTGCCGCCTCTACGCCCCCGAGCTGGTGCGGCGCGGCGGCGGAGCGATCCTGCTCATGTCGTCGGCCACGGCCTGGATGCCCTACCCCACGATTGCGGCCTACGCCGCGACGAAGAGTTTTCTGCACAGCTTCGCCCGCTCGCTCGACAGCGAACTCCGCGCCCGGGGCGTGCACGTCACGGCCGTCTATCCCGGAGCCGTCGACACGCCGCTCTACAACCTCTCCGACGCATGGCGGCGGCGTCTGCGCCGCTGGGGCGTGATGCTTCCGCCCGAGGCGGTGGCCCGCAAGGGACTGAAGGCGCTCTTCCGCGGGCGGCACCGCTGCATTCCGGGACTCTTCACAAAGTTCTGCGTCGCCCTCTGCCGGATTATCCCCGCCGCGGCAATCCGGCCCGCCCTGCGCATTCCGGCCCTCCGCCGTCTGCTGCAACGGAGCGAGTAACCCCGCCCGGGACGACGCCTCCCGAGATAAAAAGGCAGGGCCGCCCCTGCAAGGACGGCCCTGATGTCTTCGCGGCACGGCCGATCAGTCGGCAAGCAGGCGGTCGAGCCCCGGCAGGTCGGCGAAGGTCGTGCCGATCACGTCGGCATCCGTCTCGCGCTCGAGCACCTCGCGCGGCAGCGTCGTCGCCAGCGCCACGACGCGTCCGACACCGGCCCGGCGTGCCGACTCGATACCCGCCTTGGCATCCTCGAAGACGACGCAGTCGGCCGGAGCCATGCCCAGCGCCGCGGCAGCCGTGAGGTAGATCTCCGGATCGGGCTTGCAGCGCGTCACGCGGTCACCCGAGATGCGGGCGTCGAAGAACTCTCCGATGCGGCACTTCTCCAGCACGAAATCGACATTCGCGCGGCAGCCCGACGACCCGACGGCGCAGTGCACGCCCGCCGCACGCAGCGACTCGAGCAGCGGGACAAGCCCCTCGACGGGGCGGATTTCCGGGGCGTAGATTTCGCGGTAGATCGCCTCCTTCTCCTCGGCCAGCGAGGCCAGGCCCCGCTCGCGGATCAGCTCCGCGGGCATAATCAGGCGCATGATGTCGTCGTTGCCCATGCCGAAGGCCTGCGAGAGCTTCTCCTTCCAGCCCGTGACGCCATAGCGGGCACAGAAGATTTCAAAGGCGCGCATATGCGCCAGCGTATTGTCGACGAGCGTGCCGTCCATATCGAAAAGCGCGGCTTTCTTCATGATCGTTTCATTTTTGAGCGGTCGCAACAAGAACCGACGGAAGGTCCTGCGACCCTCCGTCGGTAATCCGGACCGGTATCTTCTATTTGTTTTTCAATGTTTTGAGTACCTCGAGCAGCAGCGCCCAGAACTTGGGCACCGTGGCGATCTCGAGCCGCTCGTCGGGCGAGTGCACGCCGCGCAGCGTCGGGCCGAACGAGACCATCTCCAGCTCGGGGTACTTCTCGAGGAAGAGCCCGCACTCCAGTCCCGCATGGATGGCCCGCACCTTGGGTTCCGCGGCGAACAGACGCTCGTAGGCGCTGACGGTCACCTTCAGCAGTTCCGAATCGGGGTTGGGCGCCCAGCCCGGATAGCCGTCCGAGTGGGCGACGTCGGCCCCGGCCAGCGCGAAGACCGACTCGACCATCTGCATGACGTAGGTCTTGGCACTCTCGACCGACGAACGCTGCGACGAAGTGACGACGATGCGGTTGTCCGACTCGAACTTCACCGACGCAAGGTTTGTCGAGGTCTCGACGAGCCCCGGCACGGCAAACGACATGGCAATGACGCCGTTGGGCACGCCGACAAGCGAGTAGACCAGCCCGAACTGCGTCTTGCGGTCGAGCACCTCGCCCACCTCGGGCATCTCGTTGAGCGTAATGCGGAAATTGGGTTCGCGGTGCTTGAATTCGGCCTGCATGTCGGCGGCGAAGAGGCGGTAGCGCTTGATGAAGTCCTCCTTGTAGCGGGTCGGCACGCCGAAGATGGCGTATGCCTCGCGCGGGATGGCGTTGCGCAGGTTGCCGCCGCAGAAGTAGCTCAGGCGCAGCTCGCAGCTCTGCATGCCGTCCCACAGCAGGCGTGCGACGGTCTTGTTCGAGTTGACGCGCCCCTTGTCGATGTCGTCGCCCGAGTGTCCGCCCAGCAGGTCGGAGACGTCGACGCGGAAGAACGAGTAGTTCTTCGGCGCGGGCTCCATCGTGTAGCGGAACGTGGCGATCGTGTCGATGCCGCCCGCGCAGCCGATGAAGATCTCGCCCTCGTCCTCCGAGTCGAGGTTGATGAGGTATTTGCCCGTGAGCATCCCCTCGCCCAGCTCGAAGGCCCCCGTCAGGCCCGTCTCCTCATCGACGGTGAAGAGCGCCTCGAGGGGTCCGTGCTCGACCGCGGGGTCAATCAGCGCGGCCAGCGCCGCGGCCATGCCGATGCCGCAGTCGGCACCGAGCGTCGTCCCTTCGGCCTTGACCCACCCGTCCTCGATGCGCGTGCGGATGGCGTCGTGCTCGAAGTCGAACTCCACGTCGGAGTTCTTCTCGCAGACCATGTCCATGTGGGCCTGGAGAATGACCGCCGGGCGATCCTCGTAGCCCGGCGTGGCGGGTTTGCGCATCACGACGTTGCCGATGGCGTCCTTGCGGTAGTCGATGTGGTGCTGTTTGGCGAAGTCGACCAGAAAGTCGATGATCCGGCCCTCCTTCTTCGAGGGACGCGGCACGCGCGTGATGGCATCGAACTGTTCCCAGACGATGCGGGGTTCCAGTGAGGTGATTTCCGACATAGCGAATACAGGTTTTTCGCAAAAATAAAAAATTTTCCTAACTTTGACAAAAGTAATGACACGATTATGGAGTTCAGAATAGGACACGGATACGACGTGCACGCCCTCTCCGACGGCCTGCGGCTGGTGCTCGGGGGCGTGGAGATTCCCCACACGCAGGGGTTTGTCGCCCACTCGGACGGCGACGTGGCGATCCACGCCGTGTGCGACGCGCTGCTGGGTGCCGCGGCGCTGGGCGACATCGGGCTGCACTTTCCCGACACGTCGGACGACTACGCCGGCATCGACTCGAAACTGTTGCTGGGCCGCGTGGCGGCGATGCTGCGCGAACGGGGCTACGAAATCGGCAATGTCGACTGCACGATCCGCATGCAGCGGCCCAAACTGCGGCCCTACATCGACGCCATGCGCGCGGCAATGGCCGGGGCGATGGGGATCGACACGGAGCGCGTGTCGGTCAAGGCGACAACGACCGAGCACCTCGGCTTCGAGGGGCGCGAGGAGGGGGTCTCCGTCTCGGCCGTGGCGCTGATCTTCAGGCCCTGACCCGCCAACGGTCCGCGACCGCAATCCATTCCGGCGCCACCCGGAACCTCCCACACCTCGACGATGACCCGATCCCGCTCGGACGGCAGTCCGGCGTTGTCCCGATCCGGCTGCGGCGGTAAACGCGGCGATGATCCGGTCCCGCCCGGGCGATGCACCGGCGGCGGAATACAAGGCAAAAGGCTGATCCCTTTCGGAGGATCAGCCTTTGTTTCTGCTTCAGATCGCAGGCGCGGCGGCACGACGGATCAATAGACCTTCGAGATCGTGCCGGTGTACTGCACGGGGTTGTACCACGGATTGGTGATCGTGAGGTTCGCACCGCCCGTGCGGGAGAAGATCTCGAAGGTGAAGGTGTAGGTCGAGGCCGAGAAGAGCGACGTCGAGAAGGTCACCATCCACCCCTCCTGGGTCTGCTCGGTCGTGTAGCCCGAGACGTTGGGCACCGTGTAGTTGATGACCGTCGAGTAGTAGGGCGGCACATACCCCTTGACATAGGGCAGACAGATATCCACCGTCCCGTCCCAGATCTGGACGCTGAAGGCCGGGTTCATGATCTGGCGCATGGGACCTGCGGGCTGCTGCTGCATGGTCTGGGGGTTGAACTGGAAGTTGCGCGACAGCACGAGCGAGTCGGTGAACTTCTCGTACTCGGCGATGCGGTCCGCACGGCGTTTCTCACGCACCTCGCGGCGCTCCTGCTTGGGCGACAGAACCTGCTTCTGTCCGATCACGGTGAAGGCCGCGGCACACAGCAGCAGGCCCGTGACAACGATAATGACTGTTTTTTTCATAGCACATAGGTTTGTATGGCCATGAAATGCAAAATCGGTGCCTGAACCGTCAGAGTCCCATCTTTTTCAGAAATTGTCCCGTGTAGCTGCGTGCGCACTGCGCCACCTCGTGGGGCGTGCCCGCGGCGATGATCTCGCCTCCGGCGGCGCCACCCTCGGGGCCGATGTCGATCAGGTGGTCGGCCACCTTGATGACGTCGAGGTTGTGCTCGATGACGATCACCGTGTTGCCGCGGTCGACGAGCTTGTTGAGTACATCGAGCAGCAGGCGGATGTCCTCGAAATGGAGCCCCGTCGTGGGCTCGTCCAGAATGTAGAGCGTGCGCCCCGTGTCGCGCTTCGAAAGCTCGGCCGAGAGCTTGATGCGCTGGCTCTCGCCGCCCGAGAGGGTCGTGCAGGGCTGCCCGAGGGTCAGGTAGCCGAGGCCCACCTCCTGGATGGCCCGCAGCTTCTGGTGGATGTTCGGGATGTTCTCGAAGAACTCCACGGCCATGTTGACCGTCATGTTCAGCACGTCGTCGATGTTCTTGCCCTTGTAGCGCACCTCGAGCGTCTCGCGGTTGTAGCGGTGGCCGCCGCAGGCGCGGCAACGCACGTAGACGTCCGGCAGGAAGTTCATCTCGATGGTCTGCACGCCCGCGCCGCGGCACTCCTCGCACCGCCCGCCCTTGACATTGAACGAGAAGCGCCCCGCCTTGAAGCCGCGCACCTGCGCGTCGGGCGTCATCTCGAAGAGCTTGCGGATGTCGGCGAAGACGTTGGAGTAGGTCGCGGGGTTCGAGCGCGGCGTGCGGCCGATGGGCGACTGGTCCACGACGACGAGCTTGTCGATGTGCTCGATTCCCTCGATCGAGTCGTATGCGAGCGGCTGGTCCAGCGAGCGGTAGAGCGCCCGGCTCAGAATGGGCCGCAGCGTCTCGTTGACGAGCGTCGACTTACCCGAGCCGCTCACGCCCGTCACGCAGATGAACTTGCCGAGCGGGAACTCCGCGTCGATGCCCTTGAGGTTGTTGCCGCGGGCGCCGCGGATGACGATCCGCTCGCCCGTGCCGGGGCGCAGCGTCGCGGGGATCTCGATGCGGCGGCGGCCCGTAAGGTAGTCCGCCGTGATGGTGTCGGCCTTCACGATCTCGTCGAAGGTCCCCGCGGCGACGATCTGTCCGCCGCGGCGCCCGGCCTTCGGGCCCACGTCGACGATGAAATCGGCGGCGCGCATCATCTCCTCGTCGTGCTCGACGACGATCACCGAGTTGCCGGCGTCGCGCAGCTCCTCGAGGCTGCGGATCAGGCGCTGGTTGTCGCGCTGGTGCAGGCCGATCGAGGGCTCGTCGAGGATGTAGAGCACGTTGACGAGCTTCGAGCCGATCTGCGTGGCGAGGCGGATGCGCTGGCTCTCGCCACCCGAGAGCGAACGCGACGAGCGTGCGAGCGACAGGTAGCCCAGCCCCACGTCCATCAGGAAGCGCAGCCGCTCGCGGATCTCCTTGACGATCTCCTGCGCGATCCGGCGCTCCTTTTCGGAGAGGTACTCCTCGATGTGGTCCATCCAGCGGGCGAACTCCTCGATCGAGAGGGCCGAGACCTCGGCGATGTTCTTCCCGCCGATGCGGAACTGCAGGGCCTCCTTGCGCAGGCGCGTGCCGCCGCAGACCGAGCACTTGCGGTAGACGAGGAATTGCTCGCGCCACTTCTGCCCGCGTTTTGACTCCTCGTCCTCCGTGCGGCCGATGTACTCGGCGACGCCCTCCCACGAGAGGAACTGCCGCCCGCCGGCCGGGGAGCTGAACTCCGAGAGGTCGACCGTCAGCGGCTCCGAGTCGCCATAGAGTACGGCATTGAGCGCCTCCTCGGAGAAGGTCTCGATCGGATCGTCGAGCGTGAAGTCGTAGCGGCGGCCCAGCATCTTGAGGATGGCGAAGAGCATGTTGTTGCGGTACTTGCCCAGCGGTTCGACGGCCCCCTCGCGCAACGAGAGCCGCTGGTCGGGGATGATCTTGGCCAGGTCGAAGACGGCCTCCTCGCCCAGCCCGTTGCAGTGCGGGCAGGCGCCCTTGGGCGAGTTGAACGAGAAGGTGTGCGGCGCCGGGTCCTCGAAGGCGATGCCTGTCGTGGGGCACATCAGGTGGCGCGAGTAGAAGCGCTGCTGCTCGGTGCCGTAATCGTAGACGGCCATCGTCCCCTTGCCCTGGCGCATCGCCTCCTTGAGCGAGGTCATCAGCCGGTCGCGCGACGCCTCGACTACCTGCAGCCGGTCGACGACCAGGTCGATCGTGTGGATCTTGTAGCGGTCGAGGCGCATGCCGGCCGAGATTTCGCGGATCTCGCCGTCGATGCGGGCGTAGATATAGCCCTTTTTGGCCAAGGTCTCGAAAAGCTCGCGGTAGTGGCCCTTGCGGCCCTTGACGATGGGGGCCATCAGGGCGATGCGCCGCCCGGCGAAGTTCTCCAGAATGAGCTCCGCGATGCGGTCGTCGCTGTAGTGGACCATCTCCTCACCCGTCACGGGCGAATAGGCGCGTGACGCCCGCGCATAGAGCAGACGCAGGAAGTCGTTGATTTCGGTGACGGTGCCGACCGTCGAACGGGGATTCTTGTTGGTGGTCTTCTGCTCGATGGCCACCACGGGGCTCAACCCCGTGATCTTGTCCACGTCGGGACGCTCCATCGTGCCGACGAACTGCCGGGCGTAGGTCGACAGCGTCTCCATGTAGCGGCGCTGCCCCTCGGCGTAGATCGTGTCGAAGGCCAGCGACGACTTGCCCGAGCCACTCAACCCCGTGATGACCACGAGTTTGTGGCGCGGAATCTCCAGATCGACGTTCTTCAGGTTGTGGACCCGGGCGCCGAGTATCTTGATCGTCTCTTCTTTCATTGCACAACGATGCGGCGCCTCTGCGGTCCGTTCGGAACGGATACGGAGGTACCGGACCGCAAAGATACGACATCCGGGGCAAATCCGGAACCCCGCGGGCTATTTTTCGCCCGTTTCCAGCACGAAATCGTCGGCGTCGCGCCACGCCGGGAACTTTTCGAGGAATGCCTCCCGGGCCGCGCGGTCGAACGTCGCCCGCAGGAGGCACTCCCCTGCCCCGGCCTCGGCGAGCGGCACGCCCCGGAAGTCGACAAGGGCCGAATCGCCCGAATAGGGAAGGCCGGGATCCGAGCCCGCACGGTTTGCGGCGACCACGTAGCACTGGTTCTCGATGGCCCGGGCGCGCAGCAGCGTGCGCCACACCTCGCGCCGAGCGGCGGGCCAGGCGGCGCAGCAGACGATGGCGTCGTAGTCGCCGCGGCAGCGGCTCCAGACCGGGAAGCGCAGGTCGTAGCAGACGAGCAGCAGCAGGCGCCACCCGGCATATTCGACCACGACGCGCCGGTGCCCCGGGCGGTAGTTGTCCGCTTCGCCGCCCGGGCGGAACAGATGCCGCTTGTCGTACCACGACACTTCGCCCGACGGCCGCACGAAGTACATCCGGTTGCGGAAGCCGTCCGCTGCGGCCACGGCGACGCTCCCCGTCACGGCACACTTTCCCTGCGCGGCCCAGCGGCGCATGGCCGCCAGCACGGACGCCTGTTCTCCGGCGAGCTCCGCGGTCGCGCACATGGCATCAGCCCCGGCAGCATCGACCCCCGCAGCATCGGCCCTCGCGTTTCGGCCGGCATCCGCCTCCCCGGCGGCCCGTTCGGCAAAGGAGGCGGGGCGGGTGCTGAATCCCGTGGCGAAGAGTTCGGGCAGCACGACCAGATCGGCCCCGGCGGCTGCCTCCGCCACAAGCCCGTCGAGCCGAGAGAGGGTCTCGGCAGGCCGCTCCCAGACAGCATCCGTCTGACAGAGGGCGACTTTCAGTTCCTGTTTTTCATCCATGGCTTCCGGCTCGGGCGCGAAACGGCCCCGCAGCGGGCCCCGCCGTCCGAACCGACGGGAAAGTTACCACTATTTTTTGAAACGGCAAAAAACGGCTCGCTCCGGCGCCGCTGTTGCACGCGAACGAAATAAAACGTACTTTTGTCGCGAAAACCGACATTTATGCTCAAGGCAGGACGCACACAGACACTCACCGTAAGCCGCCTGTCGGACTACGGTCTCTACCTCGCGGACGACGAGGGGCAGGAGGTACTGCTCCCGAACCGCTATGTATCGCTCACCGACAAACCCGGCGACACGAAGGAGGTCTTCCTCTACCACGACTCGGAGGACCGGCTCGTGGCGACGACCGAAACGCCGCTGCTGCGGGCGGGCGAGGCGGGCTTCCTGCGCGTCGTGGACAAGACGCCGCACGGCGCCTTCCTCGACTGGGGGCTGCACGGCAAGGACCTCTTCCTGCCGAACCGCAACCAGCAGGGCGGCGTCCTCAAAGACCACCGCTACGTGGTCTACCTCTACGAGGACAGCATCACGGGCCGCTGCGTGGCGACGATGAAGCTCAAGTCGTTCATCGACAACGAGCTCATCACCGTTGCGCCGCGCGAGGAGGTGCGGCTGCTCGTGGCGTCGGAGAGCCCCATCGGCTTCCGCGTCATCGTCAACAACCGCCACTGGGGCATGCTCTACCGCAACCAGCTGTTCCGGCCGGTGGCCGTGGGCGACGCCCTGACGGGCTACGTGCGCCGCATCACCGAGGACAACCGCATCGACGTAAGCCTCCAGCGCGAGGGCTACGCCCAGGTCAAGGATTCGGCCGAGCAGCTGCTCGGCCTGCTGCGCGACAACGGCGGATTCCTGCCGCTGAACGACAACAGCGCCCCGGAGGAGGTGGCACGCCTCACGGGCACGAGCAAAAAGGTCTTCAAGCGCTCGCTGGGCGTGCTGCTCAAACGCGGCGCCGTCGAGACGACCGACCAGGGGATCAGAATCAAAAGGTAGGACGGAATGGAACGCATGGCAACGGCCGAGCGCGTCTGCGCAGAGGCTTCGGACAACTTCGTATTCCAGCGTTCGCTGCTCGCGTACCACGCGGCGGCGGAGCGCATAGCCGGCGACGTGCTCGAGATCGGCACCGGCTCGGGCTACGGCGTGGAGGTCATCGCGCCGCACGCCCGCAGCTTCGTCACCCTCGACAAGCATGTCCCCGAGGCGGGCAGTCTGCTCAGCCTGCCGCACGTGCGCTACATGCAGGCCACGGTACCGCCGCTGCCCTTTGCCAACGGGAGCTTCGACTTCGTCATCTCGTTCCAGGTAATCGAGCACATCCGGCGCGACGTGGACTTCGTGCGCGAGGTGCACCGCGTGCTGCGTCCGGGCGGGCAGTTCATCGTCACGACGCCCAACGCCCCGATGTCGCTCACGCGCAATCCGTGGCACGTGCGCGAATACACGGCCGACGAACTGCGCGACCTGCTCGCGCGGAGCTTCTCCGCCGTCGAGATGCTGGGCGTTGCGGGCAACGACCGGGTCATGGCCTACTACGAGCAGAACCGCCGCAGCGTCGCCCGCATCACGCGCTTCGACGTGCTGGATCTCCAGCACCGCCTGCCGCGCTGCCTGCTGCAGCTGCCCTACGACCTGCTCAACCGCATCAACCGCCGCCGCCTGCTCCGCGACAACACCGACCTGACGACCTCGATCCGCATGGACGACTACCGCGTGGGGCCCGTCACGGCCGACTGCTTCGACCTGTTCGCCGTCGCGCGGAAGTAACCGCCGTCACGACAAAACAACAAGAGGAGGTGTCCGACCTTTCGGTACGGACACCCCCTCTTTTCACGGGTTGCCGCCAGCTACCGTCCGACGCGCGGGGAGGCTGCGGCGCGGCTGCGGGTCTCGGCCTTCAGCAGCACCGGCCGCTCGCCGCCGGGCGTAAGAACCGGTTTGCGACGGACCGACTCCTGCTGCGCTCCGATGCGGCACTCCATGGCCGAACGGGTGAGCGCAAAGGGACGGAAATCCTCGACGGGCGATACCCCCTCTTCGGTCAGCACGATCTTCTCGCGGTAGACCGGACTGTAGTTGCCGTCGGCACCGATGGCGAAGGCCAGCAGCGTGGATTCGTCGTCGTAGGGCAGGAAGAACGACACCGACTCCTGCGAGATGCCGTCGCGCAGCAGGGCGGCAATCGCCTCGTTGTCCGGGAGGATGAAGTCGCTCGTCAGGTCGCCCTCGTAGATGTAGTAGAGCACGCGCTCGGCCGGCTCACCCTGCGTGGTGACCGTCAGCGGCAGCACGGCCAGGCCGTAGGCATCGGCGTAATCGTCGGGATAGAGCTCCGCGATCTGCGTGCCGTCGAAGTAGCGGTCGTGCTCCACGAGGATCGAGATGTCGGCCGGAATGCCGTCCTCGGTGGTGAACTCCACCGAGAAGAGCCCCGTGGTCGCCTTGCCCTTCACGTAGCCGAAGGCCAGCAGCGTGTAGCTCGTGGAGGCCTCGAGTTCGCTCGCCTCGACAGAGGTATCGCCCCGGCGGAGGTAGTCCGCGATGGTCTCGTCGGCCAGCAGGGAGCTGATGACCGCCTCGTCGTCCATCCCCTCCACGGCCGACGTATTGACGAGGTAGAGCACGTAGGGATCGAGGTTCCCCGTCTTCACGTCGATGGTCGCTGCGTGCGCTTCAAGCGACGTCACCTCGAAGGAGATGCGGTTGTCGGAGGGCTGCACCTCCGTGGTCCGGAACGTCGTCGAGACGGGAGCCGAGTTGATGAGTCCGTCGTCGGTGCACGACGCGGCGAAGACCAGATACTCGGTATTCTCCTCCAGCTCGTAGGTGCGGTCGATCGTGCCGACCACGCTGAGTCCGGCCACGGTCTCCTCGGCGGTCATGCCCATGGCCTCGTAGATGACGATCATGTCGCTGAGGTACTGCTGGTACTGCCGGCAGGCGTCCTCACCGTCCTGCACCTGATCGGCGACATACATGCCGATGACATAGCGCTGGTTGGGATCGGACGGCTCAACATGCAGGTCGCACAGCGGCCCGTTGACCGTCGCATCCACCGTGAACGTGACGTCGATCTTCGGCACCGCAACGGTCTCGAACTCGACCTTGTAGATATCCGTCGTGCGCTCGCCGTCGACCGTCAGGCCGTATGCGTAGACGTAGTAGGCCGTTCCGGGCAGCAGGCCCGTCATGTTCTTGACCAGCAGGCCACCGCGGTTGAGCGTGTTCGAGAGGTACTCCTGCACCGAGACGCCGAAGCTCTCGGCCATTGCCCGGATGTAGGCCAGGTCGTCCTGGAAATACTCCTCGTCGGAGGCGTAGCTGTCGAAGTAATCCTTCTCGACGAGCATGCTCAGGTAGGTCTGCTCCTTGTCGCCGGGAATCACCGAATACTTCGCGCTCGTCTGCGTGATGAGCTCCATGCGGATGTCGAAGACGGGCGGAACCGTCCGCGGCGACTGCACGACGCGCAGCACGGCCGTCTCCGCATCGCCCGAATAGCGGACGGAGAGCTCCGCGGAGCGCGACTCGGTGAGCTCGTTGGCGGCAACCGTGAAGGAGATCACGCCGGAGAGCGAGGTGGAGACTCCGGAGATCCACTCGGGTACGTTGCCGACCGTAATGCGGCCCTCGTAGACAGGACTGGCGAGCCGGTACGACACGCTGACCTCACCGCCGTCGGCCGCAACGGTCACCTCCGGGGTATTGAGCGTAAGGGTCGAGGGCTTGAACTCCCCCTCCTCCCGGCAGCCTGCCGCCAGGAGCAGGCACGCCGATATGAAAGTAAGATACAACTGTTTCATCTTCATCTCTCGGTCCGTATTAAAATGCGAGAATCGGGCGGATGAGTCCTATGGCGTCGAATTTTCCGCGGTACCCCACCATGCCCGTGCTGACATCGAGGCAGTTGATGCTGCCGTCGGCCAGGGCGTAGCATTCCGACGAGGACCAGTACCACCGGTTGCGGAGCCGCGTCATCCCCTCCCGGGCATCGAGCTGCTCGCGCAGCCCGTAGACCGTGCAGAGCTGGCTGACGGCGGGAATGAACCAGCCGCTCGAGTTGGCCGGAGCCGGAACCGTCTGTGCGAACTGCCGGGTGTAGTAGCCGACGGGGTAGCCCTCCTGCGTGTCGGGCGTGAATCCGCCGTTGCGCTCGGCCTCCAGGGTGATCTTCTCCGTGTAGAGATAGCCGCTCCAGTCGGTATCGCCGCCGTTATTGGTGAAGTTGTCGATCTTGTTCCCGCCGTCATCCACCGGATAGAGACCGATCTCATAGCCGTATACGCCCCACAGGCACAGCTCCTCGGAGGCATCCTGCAATGCGACGACATAGCCGTGGCATGCCGCCTCGCCAATGCCGGTCTGCGAGTAGTCGGAACAGTCGTTGGCGTGCTGCCCCACCTGGAAGACGACGCCGATGCACTCCTTTTTCGGGTTCAGGTCGGCCGAATAGGTGCCGTCGGAGTAGTAATAGTCCCCGACGTGAGCCTCCCCCGGGAGGGTCACCGTCACGTCGCAGACCGCCTGCCGGTTCTCGGCCAGGGCGTAGACGCGGGCACTGCCCGTCTCTCCGGCCGTGAGGTTGCCTTCGGCATCCACCGTGACAACACGGCCGTCGGAGGTTACCCACGTGACGTCGCACCCCTTCCCGTCGAGCGTCTCCACCCGGGCCGTCAGCGTGTAGCGCTCGCCACGCACCAAGGTGATCTGCGTATCGGACAGGGTGACGACGGAGACGTTCGAGGGCGCATCATCGTCGTCGCTGCACGCGACGGCAAGCGTCGCGAAGAGGAGCGCGCAGAGAATCCAAAGATACTTTTTCATCTGATATTGTCTTGTTTGCGTGTTGATCCGTCACCCGGCCATCAGAATGCCAGCACGGAACGTGCATAGAACCAGGCTCCGTCCTTGCCGTCGGCGCTGACGCTCGGCGTGCCCATATTCATCAGGTAGCGGAAATAGTCCTGCGGGCCCGGATTGTCCACGGCAGCCTCGGACGAGGAGCCGTACCAGTCGTTGGCCAGCTTCTTGCCGCCCTCCACGGAGGCGATACGGTCCGCCACGTTGAGACTCTGGTAGAGCTGGCTGATGGCCGGCAGGAACCAGCCCGACGTCGTACCCGGAGCGGGCACGGCATCCGCATAGGCCACCATGGCGTAATAGAAGAGGGGATGTCCCTCCGCCGCATCGGCCGAGAGTCCGCCGTTCAGATCGGCATCCGCCTTTGCAAGGCAGGAGTAGAGGTAACCGCTCCAGTCGTTGTACTGACCGTTCTCGCGGCCGTTCTGAATCGGATCGCCGAACTCATCCTTCGGATAGCAGCCGAGCTCCTGACCCTTCGGGCCCCACATCGCATAGCTGGTCGAGGCGTCGTTCAGGGCGATGACGTAACCGTTGCACTTCGCCTTGCCGATACCGGTCGACGAGTAGTCCGAGGCGTCGTACTCGCTGTGTCCCACGGCAAACACGATACCGATGCACTGCTTGTCGGCCGCGAGCTCCGTGGACCACGTGCCGTCGGCATAGAAATAGTCACCGACCTGGGCCGGAGCCACGACCGTGACGACGCACGACGCCTCGATGCTGCCCACGGCGACACGCACGGTCGCCTGACCGGCCGCTACGGCCGTCACGAGGCCCTGCCCGTCAACCGAGGCCACGCCGCTGTCCGACGAGCTCCACGCAAGGCCCTCCAGATTGGCATCCTCGGGCGAGGGGGTGGCCGTCAGCTGCGACTGCTCGCCGATCGTAAGGGTCAGCGCAGCGGCATTGAGCGTAAGCGACTCCGCTGCCGGGCCGACAACGGTCACACGGCACGACGCCGAAATGTCGCTGCCGACCGACGCCGTTACGGTAGCCTCGCCGACCGCCAGGGCCGTCACCGTGCCTTCGGCATCGACGGATGCGATCTCGGGCGCATCGCTCACCCACGATATCTGACCGTAGGCGGCATCCGCCGGTTCGACGGTCGCCCGCAGCGTGTATGTTTCGCCTTTTACGATTTCAAGGGTGGTCGGATCCAGGACCAGACCCGACGGGGAGACTGTCTCCGTGTCGTTGGAACAGCCCGCCAGCAGCAGCACCGCGACCGCTGCCGAAAAGAGATGCTTGGGTTTCATACTTCGTTAAACTTTAAAAGATCCATAAAACTTGACCTGCTAAAAGTAGCGCATGAAAACGGGTTGTGCATCCGGCGTATTGTATACTTGTAATATACAGACGCAAAATCCCGTATATACTATATATACAGAATGATTCAATCCACTAACCGACAACGGAATATGTATCGAAAAAACAGGTTACGGATTGTAACGTGAAAGGAATTCCTGCAGACTCGTGGTCTTGCCCGTCAGGTTGAATTTGCTGCGCAGACGCGCCCGGGCGATGTTGATGCTGTGGGGACTCTGACGTGTTATCTCCGAAATTTCCTTGGTTGTCATGTTCATGTTCAGCAGGGCGCACAGCCGCCGCTCGTTGATCGAGAGCGTCGGGAAATCGGCAATGAGCCGCTGGTAAAACACGCTGTTGAAGGCCGGGACGAAGCGGTTCATCTCCCGCCATTCGTTCTCGTCCTTGCTCTTCACGAGCTCACGGCAGATGGCCGAAATCTTCTTGCGCGTGGTCTGGTCCTTCACCCCGGCATTCAGTTCCGTCAGCTTGTGCGACAGCTCCTCGGTCATCCGCCCGATCTGGTAGTCATGCAGCTTGCGGAGTTCGATCAGCTCGTTCTGACTGGCAATCTCCTCCTCCTGACGCCGAATCTCGAGACTCTTCCGTTTGGATTTGCCATAGAGCAGGATCAGGATGAAGACCAGAGACAGCACACCGATCGAGCAGAGGAAGATCACCAGGTTCTGCCTCCGGGACATCTTCTCCTGCTCGCGGCTCATCTCCAGCTCCTTCTGCACCTTGTAGAAGTCGAGGAAGATCTCGTCGAGACGGTTCGCAATGTCGGCCTCGTAATACTGGATGAGTGCCTGATAGGCATTCCGGTACTCCCCCTTCATGGCGTAGATGCGCTGCAGAATGCCGTAGCAGTGCTGGATCTTGCTGCCGTACTCGCCCGTTCCGAAGGCCGAGATGGCCTTTCCGAGCGCTGCGGCAGCCTCGTCCAGCCGGCCGGCAGCCATCAGAAGCAGCCCCTCGTCCTGGTAATAGAGTCCGGTTTCGTCCGGCTTCCGGAGCAGCGGCTTCACCGTCTCGAGCGTAGAGGCCGCGGCCTGCAGGTCCCCCGACATCAGGTAGAGCGAGACATTGTTCAGATAGACCTTGCACAACTTGGAGGTGTCGCGCACGGCCGAACTCAGAAAGCCCGATTCGCGGATGAGCGTCCGGGCCTTCAGCGTGTCGCGCAGCGTGTAGGCCAGCACGGCCGAGTTGTTCAGGCCGAGCACCATGCGGGAGGTGTCGCCGGCCATGCGCGCCCCGTCGGTATAGCGGGTGAACCATTCGTAGGCCCGGTCGTACTGGCGGCAGTGAAATAGACGACTCCGAGGATATTGTAGCACTCGATCAGATTGTCCGTATCGTGCGTCCGCTCGAAATAGTTCATCGCCGAGGAGACGTATTGCAGGGCGCGGTGGTACTGCCCGAGGCTGGTGTATTCGCGGGAGAGCCGGTATTGGGCCAGCGCCTCGTTGTGACGGTCGCCGAGCGACTCATAGATCGCCAGCGACCGGCTCCGCCAGCGGATGGCCCGGGAGAAGAGCGACCGGTCGTACTCGTACCAGTCGGCCAGTTCGTCGCACACGGCCGCCAGCAGCGGCTCGGCGGCCGTCGTATCGGCCGAAGAGAGGAAAAGCTCGGCATACTCCATGGCCTTTGCCCTGTCCGCGGCGCGGTTTTCCCGGTAGAGATTGTAGACGGTCACGTCGGCACCCCGGATGCCCGACAGCACCTTCAGGGTGTCGGTCTGCTCCCTGGCCGAGAGGGTCAGGGCGGCCAGCAGGGCCAGCAGATGGATCGTATTCCTCAAAAAACAGGCATAGGTCTTGTTGCATGGAGCTATCCGCGCCGACAGGTCGAAACCGCCCTGCCGCGCCACGCAGTCCCCCACCGGTCCGCATCCGAAATCCGACGGATCGAACGGAGGGTTTCCGAACGGCAAAAGTAGAAATATTCTGCCCAACTGCAAAAATTACCCGCAATATTTGCCGTCCGAAATGGGCCCGCACGGCCATTCAGGAACGTTTTTCGTCCTTTTGCGCACGGTTTTCGCCCGGGCTCCGGACTTTCTCGTCCGCCGTGCTTCACCCGGTTGCACGACGGGAGCTCCGGCCCTTCCCGCAGCACCACCTCAACAACAAAAAGGGAGCGATCCTGCGATCGCTCCTCTTTCTTGTCTCCAATGTCCCGCCCCGGAAAGCTTCTCCGGAAGAGGGATATCAATACTCCTCCTCGTTGAAGAAGAAGTCGTCCTTCGACGGGTAGTCGGGCCAGATATCTTCGATGGATTCGTAGATTTCTCCCTCATCCTCTATCTCCTGCAGATTCTCAAGCACTTCGAGCGGCGCTCCCGAACGAATCGCATAGTCGATCAGTTCATCCTTCGTCGCGGGCCAGGGTGCATCCTCGAGTTTCGAGGCCAGTTCAAGCGTCCAATACATAATAGTAGTTTTTTAGTTACTTACAATCAACGTCTTACAGTCCTCGCGGGCTACGACAGTAGCCATGACCGGATTGCAAAAGTATAAAAAAAACAAGAAATACAAAGAAAAAATGTCAAAACATCTCCGTTACATCTTTTCGTCGCTGAAAAAGAACCTTTTAGGGTATCCACAACGTCTCTTCCACCCGATAGTGCGCCGTCAGTGTGCGTCCCAGCAGGTAGAAGTAGTCCGACAGGCGGTTCAGCCACACGAGCGCCGTGGCATCGACGCCGTAGCGCTGATCGGCCCGCAGCGCCGCCCGTTCGGCACGGCGGCAGACCGTGCGGCAGACGTGGCACAGCGACACGGCCTCGTGTCCGCCCGGGATCGTGAACTTGTCGATCGGCGGCAGCGCGGCCTGCATCGTGTCGATGCACGCCTCGAGCCACGCCACGCACTCGGGAGCCAGCGGCGCCATCTTGTCGCGCCCCCCCTCGCCCGTGGCCAGCAGCGCCTCGACGGTCATCAGCCGCGAGAGGATGCGGTTGAGCTCCTCCACATGCGACGCCAGCGCCGCATCGGGACGCAGCCGGTCGGTAAGCAGCGCCACGAAGGCCGACAGTTCGTCGACCGAGCCGTAGGCCTCGACCCGCTCGTCGCACTTGAATACCCGCTCGCCGCCGATGAGCGACGTCATACCCTTGTCTCCGGTTTTGGTGTATACTTTCATAACTGAAAATGTTGTTTCGGCAAATGGTTGTTGAAGACGAGCAGATAACCGCGGTTGTCCACCGTCGTCGAACGGTGTGCCGCAATGATCTGCCGGCAGAGCGCCTGCCGCTCGCGCCCGGCATAGGGGGCGATGAGCACCACGGTGCGGTGCGCCGCGGCGGCTCCGGCCACCAGCGCGAGGGTTGCGGCACGCGGCAGGTCGGGCAGGGCGATGCAGAGCTCCCCTTCCGCACGATTCATGCCGAAGGTCGCATAGCCGCAATGGATCGCCAGGTTCTGCAGCTGCACGGCGCGGCGCGGCGCAACACCCGCACCGCACAGCGCCCGATAGAGCGAACGGTCGCCGGGCAGCAGCTCCCGCCGCATGAAGACCTCGCGCACGATGTCGTAGACGAAGGGCGAATGGACGCCGTGGCCGCGGAAGTAGCGGGCTCGCGCAAGGCGGTTGCGCAGCTCGGAGAGCCGGCCCGAGAGGCGAAAACCGATATGATGACCGCCGATACGCATCGCCGCCTACTTTTTGAGCATGCCGGCCAGCCGGCCCGTGGAGAAGGCGATCTGGAGGTTGTAGCCGCCCGTATTGGCATCCAGGTCGAGCACCTCGCCGGCAAAGTAGAGGCCGCGGACCTTGAGCGACTCCATCGTATGGGGGTTCACCTCGTCGCAGCGCACGCCGCCGGCCGTCGTCACGGCGTACTCGAAGGGGGCGTAGTCCGCAATGGGGAACGTCAGCCCCTTCAACGTGCGGATCAGGCGCGTGATCTGCTCCTCGGTAAGCTTCGAGACATAGCTCTTCGAATGGATGTCCAGCTCGTGGACCAGCGGGAAGACCAGCTGCTTGGGCACCAGCTTGCGCAGCAGCTCGGCGAAGAACTCCGTGGGCTGCATGTCGGCCAGTTCGCGCGCGATGCGTGCGCTCAGGGTCTCCTCGTCGAGCGCCGGCTTGAGGTCGAGGACGATCTTCACGCGCCGCCCGTCGATGAGCGCATCCACGGCGTCGCGGCTCATGCGCAGCGCCACGGCCCCCTCGATGCCGCGCTCCGAGAAGCCGATCTCGCCGAACTCCTCGCGCACGGGCTCGCCGTCGATGTGGAGCACGGCCCGCACGTTGCGCAGCAGCAGTCCGTTGAGATGGCGCGCCTGCGGGTGCGACGTGACCAGCGGCGTGAGCGAGGGGCGCAGCGGCTCGATCGTATGGCCCAGATCGGCCGCAAAGGCATATCCGTCGCCGGTCGAGCCGGTGGCCGGATAGGAGACGCCGCCCGTCGCAAGGATCACCTGCGGGGCCTCCTCCCGGCGTTCAAAGCCGCGCTTGTTGACGTACTCCACGCCGTAGACGCGGTCGCCGAGCGTCAGGATGCGCACCACGCGCGTGTCGTATAGGATCTTCACGCCGTTGTCAACGCAGTAGTCCAGCAGCGCGTTGGCGATGTCCCAGGCCTTGCCGCTGCGCGGGAAGACCCGCTCGCCGCGCTCGATGTCGAGCTTCACGCCCTGCCGCTCGAAGAAGCGGATCGTCGCCCGGTTGTTGAACTCGGCGAAAGCCGGGGCGAAGAAGGCGGCATTCGTGCGCACCTGCGCGGCAAACTCCTCGGGCGGCCGGGCATTCGTCACGTTGCAGCGTCCCTTGCCCGTGATGCGGACCTTGCGGCCCGACTTCTCCATCTTCTCGATGAGCAGCACCCGCCGGCCGTTGCGCGCCGCCGTGCCCGCGGCCATCATGCCCGCGGCACCCGCCCCGACGACAATCACGTCGTAAGGCTGTTTTTCTGCGATCTGTTCCATACGGCTGCAAAGATACGCAATAATTTCTTTCATTCCGGAAAAAATTCCTATCTTTGCGGCCGTCAAAAATACGTTCTAAAAGTTATGTTGAGCAGAAGATTACTCCGCATAAAGGTCATCAAGGCCCTGTTCGCCCACCTGAAGTCGGGCGCCGACAACATGATGGCCTCGGAAAAGACGCTGATGGCCTCCGTCGACAAGGCCTACGACCTCTACTTCCAGCTGCTGATCCTCCCCGTCGAGGTGGCACGCTATGCGGAGCAGCGGCAGGAGCTGGCCAAGCAGAAGAAACTGCCGACATACGAAGACCTCCACCCGAACACGAAATTCGTCGACAACGCCGTCATCCGCATCATCGCCAACAGCGATTCGGTCAACGACCGTGTGGCCGCACGCAAGCTGGGCTGGGCACAGTACCCCGAGCTGATCCGCACGCTCTACACGCAGCTCACCGAGAGCGACTACTACAAGGAGTACATGCAGCGCGACGAACGCTCGCTGGACGACGACCGCCGCCTCGTCGAGACCTTCCTCAACGAATTGCAGCAGTGCGACGCGCTGGACGAAGCGCTGGAGGAGATGTCGCTGCTCTGGAGCGACGACCTGCCCTACATCCTCGTCATGGTGCTGCGCACGCTCTCCTCGCTGCGCGCCTCGCACACGGAGCTGAAGGTCGCCCCGAAGTTCAAGAGCCCCGACGATCCGGAGTTCGTGAAGACGCTCTTCGAGAAGTCGCTGGTCAACTACAACTCCTGCCAGGAGTACATCGAGAAGTTCACCGCCAACTGGGACGTCGAGCGCATCGTCTTCATGGACAACCTCATCATCGGCACGGCCATGACCGAGTTGATCTCCTTCCCGTCGATTCCCGTCAAGGTGACGCTCGACGAGTGGATCGAAATCTCGAAATACTACTCGACACCGGGCAGCAGCACCTTCATCAACGGTGTGCTGGACAAGATCGTGGCCTCGCTGACCGAGGAGGGCCGCATCCGCAAGTCAGGCCGCGGCCTGATCTGAGCCATGTCCGCACGCCCGGCATACGCCCCGCTCCGGCTGCTGGCCGCGACGCTCGCACTCGCGCTTGCCGTCTCGTGCGGAGCCCGCGCGGGACGTCCTAACGCCGCACCAAAAGAGGCAGAGAGCGACCCGGCACAACGCACGGGCCCGAAAATCACGCTTACGGACGCAATTCTCGAAAAGGGCGGGAGCGATACCGTCCGTTTCGGACGCCTGCACTCGGGCGAGATCGCCGAGCTGCGCCTGTGGCTCGTCAACGACGCCTCGCGGACCGTGGCCGTCGCCTCCTACGGCCGCAGCTGCGGATGCACGACGCTCGAGTTTGACCGCGAGCCCGTTGCACCGGGCGCCGCACGCCGCCTGCGCCTGCGCTTCGACTCGCGCGGCGAACACGGCTGGCAGCTCAAGACCGTCGACCTGCATCTGGCCGGCGCGGCGCGGCCCCTGCGGATTTTCGTCGAAGCGGAAATCGAATAGAGGCTTGCGATTTCGACAATAATTCGTATCTTTGCACGAAACGAATCGAAACAAACTCTAAAAACCGAAATGAATATGATCCATTTTCTTCAGGCTGCACCCGTAGAACCCCAGCCGGGTTTCATGCAGCAGTACAGCTTCATCATCATGATCGCCCTGATGGTCCTCGTGCTGTGGCTCTTCATGTGGCGTCCCGAGGCCAAGCGCCGCAAGCAGATGCAGGCCTTCCGCGACGGCCTCAAGAAGGGTGACAAGATCATCACCGCCGGCGGCATCTACGGCACGGTCAAGGAGATCAAGGAGACCACGCTGCTCATCGAGGTCGACAGCAACGTCACGCTGCGCATCGACAAGAACATGGTCGTGGCCGACAACTCCGAGCTCCAGCGCCAGTAGGCTGCGCAACCGCACAGCGGGCGGCCCCGACGCTCAAGGAGCGTCTGTGCCACCCCGCGAACGGACCGCAACAGGAAAAACAGCAATTTTCATTGCTGTTTTTTTTGTTTTTTACGGAAAATGACTACATTTGTGTAGTATTCAACCATCCACCCAACCGAATACCCGCATTGTCGGTTAGAAGCTTTCAAGCGCCTCTTGGAACGATCTTCTCTCCGGCAATGCACCTTTTCGGGGCCACTCCTGCGTACATTGTCGCGACGAAATGCTATCTTTGCGCCGTTTTCAACAAAAACGGACATGACACGACATCTGACCCATACCTGCGTCGGGACCTGCTCCCGACAGATCGACATCGAACTCGACAACGACATCATCCGCAGCGTCCGCTTCACGGGCGGCTGCGACGGCAACACGCAGGGCGTCGCTGCACTGGTGCGCGGCATGAAGGTCGAAGAGGCCATCGCCCGCCTCGAAGGGATCGACTGCCGCGGCCGCGGCACTTCGTGCCCCGACCAGCTGGCCCGGGCCCTGCGGCAGGCGCTCTGACCGCGCACGGCGGAAATCGGACCGCACACGGTGTAAAAAGGGGAAGAGCCGCCGGCTCCTCCCCTGCATTATCCGGGATCTGACCGTCCCGAATTGTTTTTTCCTATTCGGTGATGATCTCGATCACGGCCCGACCCGCATGCGGTGCCGGCAGCAATGCGGTCTGCCCGCCGGCCGGCTTGCCGTCGATGCGGATCTCGCGGATCACCTCACCGCTGCCCTTCCGCTTGAGGTCGATCGTCCCCTGCTGATAACGCAGGTCGGTCAGCTTCCTGAATCCGAAACGGGCCATCAGGCCGGCATCGGGCGCCAGGCACAGCCCCTCTTCGGAGAACGACAGTCCCAGCATGCCGCGCAGCACCATGCGAAGGAGTCCCGTGGCCGACCAGGTCTGGTCGTGAATCGAATTCCACTCGCCATCGGGCCCCGGTCCGCCCCCGACCTGCCAGCCGCCGCAAACCTCACCCGTGTAAGGATCGTAAATCTCATAGAAGCAGTCGTCGCTCGCCTCGACAAGACGGCAGAGGTTTTCCAGTTCGGAGACAAAGCGCTCCTCGCGTCCCGCATGCAGGGCCGCATCGGCCCAGAAGGCGCTGACGAAGGGCCAGACAAGGACGTTGTGACGTCCGGGCCGCTCCTTCGAGAAGCGCTTGAAGGCGGGATAGATCGACGGCAGTCCGTAGGGCGCCACATAGACCCCGTCGACGACCCGGGCGGCCTCGTCGCGGTCGACAATGCCGAAAAGGATGGCAAACGAGATGCCCAGTCCCTCCTGGAAGTGATGGACCGTGCCGTGGCCGTCGATCAGGTAGGCAAAGGTCGCCGTCGCGGGGTCGTAGAAACGGGCACGGATCACCTTCCTGAGCGTATCGGCCTTCTGCCGGTAAATCGCGGCCTCGTCGCCATGGCCCAGTTTGTCGGACATCTGCGCCAGCACGAGGTAGGCATTGTAGTAGATGCAGTTCGTGCTCAAACACTTGACATGCCGCGCCTCGGGATAGTCGAGCACATAGCTCGATCCGACCCCCGGATCGAAGACCGGCTCTTCGTACCCGGCGATGCCGTCGTTGAAGACCGAAGGCCCGGTGAAGAGGCCGTACCCGGCGTCGAAAGCCTCCGTCTCGAGCCGCCGCATGGTGTTGGCCGAGGCGGTGCAGGCCTGTCGCAGGAAGAGCGTGTCCTGTGTGGCCAGGTAATGGTCGTAGGCGCCGGTCACCCAGAGGATCTGGTCCCAGTACTGGTGTCCGATCATCGTGCGGTTGTCCGTTGTCACGTGCCACAGCGAACGTTCGGCCTCCTCGGGCAGCAGCAGGTTCGCCGCATTCCAGACATTGATGGCCACGTCGCGTGTCCACTCGCCGCCATAGGCGCCACCGGCCTTGATGATGCCCGCCTCGACGTTGCCGCGGAGCGTCTGCACGGCAAGGGTGAAGACCCGATCGAGGTGCCGGTTGTGCGTTTCGAGCCGCTGGGCCCGGGCTCCCGCAGCGGAGAGGAGCAGGAGAAGCGATGAAAGCAGAATTTTTTTCATGATGCAGGGAGATTGGTTGGATTCGTGCGCAAAACTAACCATTTCCCGAGACTCGCGCAAATAAAAGTTCCCGTCGTCCGCCGTTCGGATGCAACCCGTCACAGCTTAGGACCGGCTGCCCGCGGACCGGCTCATCCGGAGCGCGGAGGAAAGCGGCGGACGGTACCTCAGCAGAGGGCCGATTGCCGTTCGGGAACGGATTTTGCAGCAGCCGCTCCGTAACCACAAAACGGAAGAGAATGTATTTCATTTGGTATCTGCTTCTGGGGCTGGCGGCCGGATGGATCGCCAACCTCATCGTCAAGGGCGGCAGCTCGGGGCTGCTGGTCAATCTGATTGTGGGGCTCGTCGGCGGCGTGCTGGGCGGGTGGCTCTTCTCGCTCATCGGGCTGGTGCCCGTGGGCACGCTGGGCAGCCTCGTGACGGCCGTCATAGGGTCGATCGTGCTGCTGTGGATCGCCGCCCTGCTCTCGCACCGCAAGATGCGGTGAGCCCCCGCCCCCGCACGTGCGCGAACAAAAGCAAAAGGAGAAGTCCCGTCGGGGACCTCTCCTTTCGTGTTGAGCTGCCGGGATTCGAACCCAGAACGACAGAACCAAAATCTGCTGTGTTACCATTACACCACAGCTCAAACAGTTGCTCGAAAGCGCCACAAAGATAGGCAAAAAAATCCAAAAAGCAATTCCACACCCGAAAAATGCCGAAAGGGGAGAAAACCGTGTCAGGTTTTTTCGTAATTTTGCGCGTTCCCTCCGGCGGAAGAGCCTCCACGGGACCCTCCGTCCGGGAATGAACAAGGTACATCAAAATTCTGCAAGATGATTCTGTCAATGATTCTGCTCTTCGTGGTGGGCTACGTCTTCATCGCACTGGAGCACAAGGTAAAAATCAACAAAGCGGCCATCGCCCTGCTGATGTGCGGCGCCATCTGGACGATCTTCAGCATCTGGGGCCACGACACCAACATCGCGCACGAACTGATCGACCACCTGGGCGACACGTGCGAGATTCTGATCTTCCTGATCGGTGCCATGACGATCGTCGAGCTCATCGACATGCACGGAGGCTTCAACGTCATCACCGAACACATCACCACGCGCCGCAAGCGCAGGCTGCTGTGGCTGCTCTCCCTGATTACCTTCTTCATGTCGGCGGCGCTCGACAACATGACCACGACGATCATCATGATCATGGTCATGCGGCGGCTGATCGACGACAGCAAGGAGCGCTGGGTCTTCGCCAGCGTGATCGTCATTGCGGCCAACAGCGGCGGTGCCTGGTCGCCCATCGGCGACGTGACGACCATCATGCTCTGGATGCGCGGCAACGTCACGGCCGGGTCGCTCATCGCCACACAGATCCTGCCGTGTCTGGTCTCGGTCGTCATCCCCACGGCCATCGCCACGCGCTATATCGCCGACACGTCGGCACCCCCCGTCTCCGCAAGCATCGCCGCGCAGGTCGCCGCACAGGGTGCCACCGTGGGACTGCCCGCCGGCGTGGGACCGCGCATGAGCCGCTTCATCCTCGTAACGGGCGTTCTGAGCCTGCTCTTCGTCCCGATCTTCAAGTCCGTGACGCACCTGCCGCCCTACATGGGCATGATGGTGGCGCTGGGCGTGATGTGGACCCTCACGGAGATCCTCTACGACCTGAAGCGCAACATGGAGGAGTCGATCCAGAACCGCGTCTCGAAGATTCTCAAGCATATCGACATGCCGACGATCCTCTTCTTCCTCGGCATCCTGATGTCGGTCGCCGCCCTGCAGAGCGCCGGTGTGCTGACCGACGTGGCCGACTGGCTCGACCGCGAGGTGCACGAGGTCTTCACCATCACGGGCGTGATCGGCATCCTTTCGTCGGTCATCGACAACGTGCCGCTCGTCGCCGCCTGCATGGGCATGTACCCGCTGGCCGATCCGGCGACGGTGGCCGCAGCGGCCGATCCGGCCTACCTGCAGAATTTCGTGGCCGACGGACTCTTCTGGCACCTGCTGACCTACTGCGCCGGCGTGGGCGGCAGCCTGCTCATCATCGGTTCGGCGGCGGGCGTCGTGGCCATGGGGCTCGAGAACATCACCTTCGCGTGGTATGTGAAGCGCATCACGTGGCTGGCTCTGGCCGGATACCTGGCCGGCATGCTGGTCATCCTGCTCGAACACCTCCTGATCGGCCTCTGACGTGATCCGTCAGCGCGCAAAAAAGGGACCTCCGCATCGTGCGGAGGTCCCTTTTCTCGTTGGGGTTCGGGCGAGCCGCTCTGAAGCGCCTACCGGCCGCCGACCTTGGCCATAAAGCGCTCGCGGTCGACAACGTAGCGGATGTGCACCCCCTCGCCGATGAGCCCCCCCTCGTCGCGGGCCCCGACGTTGAAGGTCAGCTTGCGCCCCTCGACCGCGGTCAGCACGGCCGTTGCCGTGATCTCGGCACCGAGCCCCGAGGGCTTGATGTGCGTGCAGTTCATCTCGGCGCCAACGGTCGTCTGCCCTTCGGCCAGCGCCGGGGCCACGGCCTTCATCGCCGCATTTTCGAGCAGCGCCACCAGGGCGGGCGTGGCGAATACCTCCATGTCGCCCGATCCCATCCGGGCTGCCGTATTTTCGGCCGTCACCTGCGTGCGGCTCTGGGCTGAAAGTCCTTTTTCCAACATAACATGCGTGTTTTGCTGCCCAAAGATACGCACTTTTCCCCAATCCGCACCCGCCGCAAGCCGCCGGGCATAAAAAAAACCGCCCGAAGGCGGTTTTATTCGATACACAACGGACACTCGGGGCTCCGGACTGTGGACTGTGGCCGCATCCCGCACCCGGTCCCTTTCCCGACGCACCCCGTCACGCCCCGTCATGCGGCGCACCGGCGTTATCGGCGCTACCGACTGCGCGTCAGGAAGAGGGGCACGAAGACCAGCACGATCGCCTGCACCTTCAGCAGGATGCCCGTCAGGGCCTGCACGACCTGCCCCGGCTCCGAGACGAGCTGCTCGATCTGCGGCGAGACGAACAGCGCCAGCGCCCCCAGCGCGAGGACGATCCCGAGGGCCTTCATGGCCACACGTCCGACACGGCTGCGGCGCCCCGTGCGGGTGATCCAGCGCGACACGGCATCCTCCTCGGCCTGCTTCAGGGCCTCCTCGTCGGAGGTCGTCGAGGCCCAGATGCCGATCGCCCAGCATATGGCCGCAAGTCCCGCGGCGATGCCGCCCCGGGCGAGCGCCTGTATGGCCCGCAGGTCGATCAGGCGGAGCAGGAAGAAGACAACGAACGAGAGCACCGCCACCGGTACGACCCACAGCCACAGCCGGCTCCGCACAAAGAGCCGCATCCGCTCGCGCAGGCGCCTAACCTGCCGGCGGTCACGCTCCCGCTCCTCCGCGGCCTTCTGCATGAGGTGCCCGCCCCACTGCCGCACACCGCCGGGCGTGAACACCTGGCCGACGCTCCATTTACCTATCTGTTTTTTCAGTTTCATCCTGTTTTACTGTTCGATTTTCGATTGCCCGTACAGCGGAGTCACCTGCCCCAGCGACCGACCGTCCAGCCGAGGGCCGCAATCCCCGAAACGAGGCCGCCCGGAACGGGCGACTGCGCGGCACCCTGATCGATCCATCCGAGCAGGGAGCAGAGCAGCACCGAGAAGAGCACCGCGGACGCGACCCACAGCCAGCGCCGTCCGCCGAGGCCCGACAACCGCCGGCGGCCGTGCGCCCGCTCCTTCGCGGATTCACACGCGGGCTGTCCGCCCCGCTGCCGCATGGCGTCGGCCGTGAAGAAACGGCCGGTGCCTCCTTTGCCGATTTGCTTTTCCGGTTTCATTGCACTTGGCTCTTCGGTTCGATGGCTGCCCGCGGGCCGGACTCATCCTCCGCAGCGGCGGCACGGCCCGCCTTCCCCTTTCCGCCCGCGGAACGCGCGGGGGCATCGGCCTCCGACGGCGCGGCAGTCTGCCCGGCCGGGTCGGAAGCCCCGGCCGCGGCCGCCGCACGCGGGCGCTTGAGCCGTCCGCTGCGCCGCAGGGCGTCGGCGATGATCCACTGGAGCTGGCCGTTGATCGAGCGGAACTCGTCCTCGGCCCACGCCTCCAGGGCATCCATCGTCGCCGCATCCACGCGCAGGACGAAACTGCGGGGATTGGTCTCTTTGGCCATCCGTTATCAGTGGTGAAGCGTTCCGGTGTTGACGACGGGCTGCGCGGCTTCGTCGGCACAGAGCACCACGAGCAGGTTCGAGACCATCGCGGCCTTGCGCTCCTCGTCCAGCTCGACGACCTCTTCGTCCGTGAGGCGTTCGAGTGCCATGTGGACCATCGACACGGCCCCCTCGACGATCTTCTCGCGGGCCGCAATCACGGCATCGGCCTGCTGGCGGCGCAGCATGACGGCCGCGATTTCGGGTGCATAGGCCAGGTAGTTGATCCGCGCCTCCATCACCTCGATGCCGGCCATCGCCAGCCGTTCGTTGAGCTTCGTCTCGAGCTGCTGGTTGATCTCCTCGCTGTTCGAGCGCAGCGTCAGCGCCTCCTGCCTGGTGCCGTTGTCATCGTAGGCATAGCAGCCGGCGACCTGTCGCAGCGCCGCGTCGCTCTGCACGTTGACGAAGTTCTGCAGGATGTTCATGCGCTCCGTGGCGTTCACCCCCTGCTCGGGCGTCGCCGAGGCGGCGTCGATCTCGAAGACCGCCTTGTAGATGTCGTCGCGCTTGATGCGCCATACAAGCACCAGACCGATCAGGATCGGGTTGCCGGTCTTGTCGTTGACCTTGATCGGATCGACATTCAGGTTGCGGGCCCGCATCGAGATCGGCTTGGCCGACATGAAGGGGTTGACCCACCAGTATCCCGTCTCGTAGAAGGTGCCGCGGTAGTTGCCAAAGAAGACCATCACGCGCGCCTCGTTGGGTTCGAGCAGCATGAAGCCGCCCATCAGCAGCAACGACAACAGCACGCCGACGATTCCGGCCGCGAGCAGCCACCCGCCGCCCGGCAGCGCGGCGTCGAGACGCATGGCACCGAATACGATCCCGGCAACGGAGCCCGCCAGCAGAAGCAGATCGACCGCCAGCATGAGGAATCCGCTGGTCCTCCAACCCTTGTAGACAAAGTTTTTGTTTTCCATAGTCAAAGTGATATTGTTTTGATATCACAAAGCTATTTCATGTTTTTCAAAAAAGCAAATTTTCGCCGCACTTTTTTATGAGGCGGGAAGCGGACGGGACACGACAAGGGTCGGAAAGCGGGCTGCGGGGCCGCGCAGGGCCATTCAGAAGGAGCGGCGCGCAGAAAGCCCGACGCAGGGAACGGGAGAGCAGGGAGAGGGAAAATCGCAGAGAACGGGGCAACGGAAGAACGTGAAGACGCAACGAAGGGATGCGGGGTGCTCTGGCACAGTTCGTGCAGTCGGCAGGGGGTAACCATTAAAACTAAACACCATGTTCGAGAAACGACACCCCGCCGAGGATACCCTCACGGATATCTACGGCTCGAAAGAGATGCGCTCGCCCGCACCCACGCAGTTCATTCCCCACGACAAGACCTCGCCCGAGGCGGCCTACCAGCTCGTCAAGGACGAGACCTACCCGCAGACGCAGCCGCGGCTGAATCTGGCCACGTTCGTGACGACCTACATGGACGACTACGCCACGCGGCTGATGAACGAGGCGATCAACGTCAACTACATCGACGAGACGGAGTATCCGCGCGTCGCGGTGATGTGCGGCCGCTGCATCAACATCCTGGCCAACCTGTGGCATACGCCCGAGAAGGCCGAATGGAAGGCCGGCGCCCCGGCCATCGGCTCGTCCGAGGCCTGCATGCTGGGCGGCGTGGCTGCGTGGCTGCGCTGGCGCGCACGGCGCAAGGCCGCGGGCAAACCCTGCGACAAGCCCAACCTGGTGATGAGCGCCGCCTATCAGGTCGTGTGGGAGAAGTTCTGCCAGCTCTGGCAGATCGAGCTGCGCACCGTACCCCTGACGCTCGACTGCACGACGCTCGACGCGAAGCAGGCACTCGCGCTCTGCGACGAGAACACGATCTGCATCGTGCCGATCGCCGGCGTGACGTGGACAGGCCTGAACGACGACGTCGAGGAGCTCGACCGCCTGTTAGACGAGTACAACCGCCGGACGGGCTACGATATTCCGATCCACGTCGACGCGGCGTCGGGCGGGTTCATCCTGCCGTTCCTCAACCCGGAGTGCAAGTGGGACTTCCGCCTCAAGTGGGTGCTGTCGATCTCGACCTCGGGCCACAAGTTCGGCCTCGTCTACCCGGGTCTGGGGTGGGTCGTCTGGAAGGACCGCAAGTACCTGCCCGACGAGATGGCCTTCTCGGTCAACTACCTCGGCGCCAGCATCACGCAGGTGGGGCTGAACTTCTCGCGTCCGGCGGCGCAGATTCTGGGCCAGTACTACAACTTCATCCGGCTGGGATTCGAGGGCTACAAGGAGATCCAGCAGAACTCGATGGACGTGACGACCTACTGCCACGAGCAGATCGGCAAGATGAAGTGCTTCAAAAACTACGCGCCGAAGGTCGTCAACCCGCTCTTCATCTGGATGATGGACCCCGAATACGACAAGACGGCCAAGTGGACGCTCTTCGACCTGCAGGCCAAGCTGCAGCAGAGCGGCTGGATGGTCCCGGCCTACACCATGCCCAAGAATATCGAGCAAGTCGTCGTCATGCGCATCGTGGCGCGGCAGGGCATGTCGCGCGACATGGCCGACATGCTGCTGGGCGACATCCGCAACGCCGTGGCCGAGTTCGAGCAGCTGGCCTACCCCACCACCTCGCGCCTCAAGTACGAGCGGCGCGAAAAGCAGATGGGCAAGGTCTACACCCACTGACATCCGCAGGCGGCGTCCGCCCGGACAAGGCCTAACGCCGCTCCGAACCGTTCCGCACCGCCAGCCGACACTGTCTTCGGCCGGATGCCGAACCGGCAACCTTGCGACAGCCTCCCGCAGCACCGGGAGGCTGTTTTTTACGCCGACACCCTCCGGCATGCCGACCGACGGAACATCCGCGGCGCCCTCCGCGACAAAAATTCACGCGACGGACGATCCGGTCATCCGAAAGTTTTTCCTATCTTTATGCCGTTTATCAACCGCACAACGACATGCGAGAGACTTTCGACATTTTCCTGATCGTCATGGCCGTCATCGCCCTGGCGGTCTTCATCGCCCTGCACTTTCTGGAGGCCGGCTACGGCTACCTGTTCAACCGCCGCTACGGCCCCCCCGTGCCGAACAAGGTGGGCTGGATACTGATGGAATCCCCGGTCTTCATCCTCATGTGCGTGCTGTGGGCCGCCTCCGACCGCATGTGGGAGGCCGGGCCGCTGGCGCTCTTCCTGCTCTTCGAGGCGCACTACTTCCAGCGGGCCTTCATCTTCCCGCTGCTCATGCGCGGGAACTCGAAGATGCCCCTCGGCATCGTCCTCATGGGCATGCTCTTCAACACGCTCAACGCCCTGATGCAGGGCGGATGGATCTTCTACGTCTCGCCCGCCGGCTACTACGACGGCTGGTTCGCCCGTCCCTACATCTGGATCGGCGGCATCGTCTTCCTCACGGGCATGGCCATCAACCTCCATTCGGACTACATCATCCGCCACCTGCGCAAGCCGGGCGACACGCGCCACTACATCCCGCGCGGCGGCATGTTCCGCTACGTCTCCTCGGCCAACTACTTCGGCGAGCTGCTCGAATGGGTGGGCTTCGCCATCGCGTCGTGGTCGTGGGCCGGGGCGGTCTTCGCCTGGTGGACCTTCGCCAACCTCGCGCCGCGTGCCGCGTCGCTGCGCCGCCGCTACACGGAGGAGTTCGGCGAGGAGTTCACACGCCTCGGACGCAAGCGCATCATCCCCTTCATCTACTGACACCAACACACTCCAGACGATGGATTCCAAACTCTTCACCCCCTACAAGCTGGGACCCGTGACACTGCGCAACCGCACGATCCGTTCGGCTGCCTTCGAGTCGATGGGCAAGGACTTCGGCCCCACGGAGCAGCTCAAGCAGTACCACGTCGCCGTGGCGCGCGGCGGCATCGGCATGACCACGCTGGCCTACGCCGCCGTCTCGCGCAGCGGACTTTCGTTCAACAAGCAGCTGTGGCTGCGCCCGGCCATCGTGCCGGGGCTGCGCGACATCACCGACGCCATCCACCGCGAAGGGGCTGCCGCCGCCATCCAGATCGGCCACTGCGGCAACATGACCCACCTGACCACAGCCGGGCAGATACCCATCGGCGCCTCGTGGGGATTCAACCTCTACGCCTACACCCCCGTGCGGGGCATGCGGCGCAAGGAGATCGAAGAGGTGGCCCGCGACTTCGGACGCGCCGTCCACACGGCCCACGAGGCGGGCTTCGACTCGGTGGAGGTGCACGCCGGCCACGGCTACCTCATTTCGCAGTTCCTCTCGCCCTATACGAACCACCGCCGCGACGAATACGGCGGCTCGCTCGACAACCGCATGCGCTTCATGCGCATGTGCCTCGGCGAGGTGATGGAGGCCGCGGCACAAACCGGCATGGCCGTCACCGTGAAGCACAACATGTACGACGGTTTCAAGGGGGGCATCGAGATTCCCGAAAGCCTCGAGATCGCACGCGAGATCGAGCGTTTCGGCGTCAACGCCATCGTCCTCTCGGGCGGCTTCGTCTCGAAGGCCCCGATGGCCGTCATGCGGGGCCTGATCCCCATCTACACGATGAGCTACTACTCGCCGCTGTGGCTGCGCTACTTCATCCGCTGGTGCGGGCCCTTCATGATCAAGCAGTTCCCCTTCGAGGAGTGCTACTTCCTGGAGGATGCCAAGAAGTTCCGCGCCGCACTGAAGTGCCCGCTCATCTACGTCGGGGGCCTCGTCAGCCGCGAAGGCATCGAGCGGGCGCTCGACGCGGGCTTCGAGCTGGTGCAGATGGCCCGCGCACTGGTCAACGACCCGGCCTTCGTCAACAAGCTGCGCGCGGGCGACGAGAAGACGCGCAGCGCCTGCGACCACCGCAACTACTGCATCGCGCGGATGTACTCCGTGGACATGAAATGCTGCAAGAACTGCCCCGACCTGCCGCGCAAGATCGTCGAGGAGCTGGCCAAACTGCCGTAAGATGGACCACACGGAAAATACCGCAACCCGCGCCTCCATGCAGCCGGCCGCGCCGTCCGACGAGGCTCTCCGCCCGGACGCCCCGGCAAGGATCGACCGCCGGGGGCGCGTCCTTTCGGGCCGGGCATGGGCCCTCGTCACGGGCGCCGGGACGGGCATCGGGCGCAGCTTCGCCCTGCGCCTGGCCACCGCCGGATATGACCTGGTGCTGGTCGGGCAGACCACCGCGACGCTCGAACGGGTCCGCGACGAGATCGCCGCGGCCGACGCCACGGTCCGCCGGCAGGTGCGCATCCTGACAATGGACCTGGCCCGCACGGAGGCGTCGGACGAACTCTACGCCACGGTGCGCGAAATGGGCATCGACATTGACGTCCTCGTCAACAACGCCGGCATCTTCTCGTTCCGCGACATCCTCCAAACGCCGCCCGAGCGCATCGAGCGGATGATCCTGCTGCACGACATGACCCTCTCGAAAAACTGCCTCGCCTTCGGCCGCGACATGGCCGCCCGGGGCCACGGCTGGATTCTGAACATGTCGTCGTTCTCGATCTGGATGCCCTTCCCGGGCATGGCCCTCTACACGGCAACGAAGGCCTACGTGAGGACCTTCTCCGTGGCCTTCGCCAAGGAGATGGCCGAACGGGGCGTGCGCGTGACTGCCGTCTGCCCGGCGGGTGTGGCGACCGACCTCTACGGACTGACGCCCCGCTGGCAGCGGATCGGGCTGCGGCTCGGCGTGCTCATCTCGGCGGACGCCTGCGCGCGCCGCGCACTGCGCGCCCTGTGGCGGGGCCGCCGCACGGTCGTGCCCGACTGGTGGAACCGCGCCTTCATCCCGCTGTGCAAGCTGCTGCCGATGTGGCTCATCCGGCCGCTGCGCCGCCATACGATGCAATTCCAGAAATAACCGTATATAGAATGAATACGATCAGAAACGTCGTTTTCGACCTCGGAGGGGTCCTCGTGGAGCTCGACATCGAGCGCTGCCGCCGCGCCTTCCGCGACCTGGGCATGGAGGCCGTGGCCGAAATCGTCCAGCCCTACTACCCCGTCGAGGTGATCGGCCGGCTCGAAGGGGGCGAAATCTCATTCCACGAAGCCTGCGATGAGATGCGCCGCCTGGCCGGACGTCCCGACATCCCGGACGAGCGCATCGCCTGGGCCTACGGGCAGTTCCTCGTCGACGTGCCCGTCGCGAAGCTCCGCGCCGTCGAACGGCTGCGCAGCCGCGGCATCCGCACCTACGTCCTCTCGAACAACAACCCCGCCTCGATGCTCTTCATCCGGGGCATGTTCCGCGCCGACGGCCACACGATGGAGGAGTATTTCGACCGCATCTACCTCTCCTACGAGATGCACGACCTGAAACCCTCGGAGACGATCTTCCGGCAGATGATCGACGACAGCGGCATGCTTCCGTTGGAGACGCTCTTCATCGACGACGGTGCGAAGAACATCGACACGGCCCGCCGGCTGGGATTCGAGGTCTTCCAGCCCGCCCCGGGCGAGGATTTCACGCCGCTGCTCGACCGGCTGTAATCCTTTCGCCGGACAAAACAAAGCGCGAAGCGCCTGCCACATACGTGATAGGCGCTTCGTGCTGGATCGTCGGGGAGACAGGATTCGAACCTGCGACCCTCTGCTCCCAAAGCAGATACGCTAACCGGACTGCGCTACACCCCGAATCCGCCGGCCGGACCGGCATCGATACAAATATGATAAAAGAAAAGCAGACTACCTTTCGGGCAGTCTGCCGTTTTGTCGGGGAGACTGGATTCGAACCAGCGACCTCCAACTCCCGAAGCTGGCGCGCTAACCGGACTGCGCTACACCCCGAACTATTTCAATGCCCTTATCATCTTAAGAGCGCACAAAGATAACCCGAATTTCCGAAAAGTCAAAATTATTTTCAAAAAAAATCTTTTTCCGGCCCAGCCTCCGCCTCTCCGTCTCTCTGCATCTCCGTCTCTCTGCATCTCCGTCTCTCTGCCTCTCTGCCTCTCCGGCCCGCATACCCACGGATTCGACTCCGCCACCACGCAAAGCGACAACTCCCTTCCGCTCGGAAGCGGCCGCACCACGACGCACCGTCCTCCGCACCGGACACATCCGGCCTCCCGAAACACTTCTTCCTGCCGGTCGGAGCGTACTACAAAGTCAGCGCCTCCACCGGTCAGAACCTACCGCCCAACGGCCTTTCACCTTTCACCTTTCCTCCTCCTCGCCGGGCGGCACGTCACAGCCGCTTGTAGTGGCAATAGAGCAACTCGCCGTCATCGCCGTGCAGGTGCATGCCGCCGCCCAGGCAGTAGCGGAACATCCGGCAGTCGGCACACGCACCCCGCCGCGCCCACTCGCGGTTGCGGAAGGGCTCGAAACGGTTTTGCCACACATCCCAGAAGTCGTCGCGGTAGATGTTGCCCTGATGGAAGTTGGCGCGGATCGACGTACAGCCCGAAATGGAGCCGTCGACACGGATCGAGGCGACCGACACCCCCGCGGCACACTGGTAGAACTGGTCGCGGACCTCGGCCTCGTAGCCGCCGAGGAACCCCTCGCAGGCATAGCTGGCGTCGATGCGCCCCTCGCTGCGGGTGCGGCGGATGAACTCCAGCATCTCGCGGAACTGCGCATCGGTCATGCGCAGGCTCTCGTCGTGTTTGGCCCGCCCCATCGGGAAGATCGAGAACAGACGCCACGACTTCACCCCCTCGGCGATGAGCAGGTCGCGGAACGCCTCCAGATGCGGCACCATCGCCCCCGTCACGCAGGTCACCACGTCGAAGGCCAGCCCCTCGTCGCGCACGGCCATGCGCACGGCCTCGAGCGCCCGTTCGTAGCTGTGCGGGTTGCGGCGGATGTAGTTGTGCTGCTCCTCAAACCCGTCGAGGCTTACGGACATCGACCGCAGCCCCGCCTCCCGCAGCCACCGGAAGCGTTCGGGCGTCAGCGCCAGGCCGTTGGTCACCATGCCCCACGGATAGCCGCGGCGCATGACCTCGCGGCCCGCCTGTTCGAGGTCCTCGCGCACGAGCACCTCGCCGCCCGAAAAGATGATGAGCACATGGGGCGGGTCGACATGCGGCGTGACCTGCTCGTCAAGCACCCGGAGGAAATCCGCCAGCGGCATGTCCGGCACGCCGGGATCGATGCGGCAGTCACTGCCGCAGTGACGGCACGCGAGGTTGCAGCGCAACGTACACTCCCAGAAGAGCGTATCGAGACGGTGCGCCGCGACCTTCGAGGCATACAGGTCCGAAAAAATATCGAGGGCCAGGCGTTTGCGCAGGCCCAACCTGCGACCGGACATCCGTCAGCGCGGATTTTGCTCCGATGCACCGGAGAGGTCGGGCATGTCGTCGGCCGGCTGTTCGAGCACCGGAGGCAGCGAATCCGCCCGGGAGCGAAGCTCCTCGATCTGCTCGGGCGTCAGACGCGGCGCCGGTACGCCGTACATGACCCGGACGCGCAGCTCCTGCGTCGTATCGGACTTCATCTCGGGGGAATCCTGCGGCGCCGGCGCCGTCTCACGGGGAACACTCCGGACCGAAGAGCAGGCGGCGGAAAATCCCAGAAGGGCCGCTACGGCAAATTTCAGTTTTCTCAACATAGGCCTCGCAATTTTATCGTTCAACACAGGAACAAAGATAGGAATTTTCCGCGGGAGTCAAAAAAAATGGTCAAAAAGTTTTGAAAGCCAACGATTTTTACGTTACTTTGCCGAACATTAATACACATAATCGCATTTATATGAAAGGTAAGGTAAAATGGTTCGATAGCAAGAAAGGCTACGGATTCATTACGAGCGAGAACGGCAAGGAAATTTTCGTGCACTTCTCGGGAATCGCCGCGAAAGGTTTCAAGTCGCTCAACGAGGGACAGACCGTCGAGTTCGAGGTAGCCAACGGCGCCAAGGGCGAGCAGGCGGTCAACGTCACGGTCGTCGAGCAATAAACGATACTCCACCGATCCAGAGAAGGAGCTCCCGGCAAGCGGGGGTTCCTTCTTTTTTTACAAGGAGGGGGGGAGGCAACGCCCGACGGCGGCAGGCAGCCCCGCAGCGGCTTTTCGGACAAGGGCCCGGCGGCGACAGGCGGCCCGGTTTTGCATCTTTTCTTTGCCCGTTTGAAAAAATAATCGTACTTTTGGGCGTCAAAAAAACGACATTACAAGGTTCAAAACACAAATAAACCGATCAAAACCATGAAAGAAGCAATCGCAATTCTGACCGGCGGCGGACCGGCCCCCGGCATGAACACCGTAGTGGGCAGCGTCGCCAAGGCATTCCTGCGCAACGGCTACCGAGTAATCGGCCTCCACGAGGGCTACACGGGTCTTTTCAACCCCACGCCCCGCACCGTGGACATCGACTACCCCATGGCCGACGGCATCTTCAACCAGGGCGGTTCGTTCCTCCAGATGAGCCGTTTCAAGCCCACGGATGCGGATTTCGAGAACAACTTCAACCTCAAGCTCTTCACCGACAACAACATCAAGCTGCTTGTCACGGTGGGCGGCGACGATACGGCATCGACCGCAAACCGCATCGCCAAGTTCCTCGAGGCCAAGAAATACCCCATTGCCAACATCCACGTGCCGAAGACGATCGACAACGACCTGCCCCTGCCCAAGGGCACGCCGACGTTCGGTTACGAGTCGGCCAAGGACAAGGGTGCCGTCATCGGCCGCGCCGTCTATGTCGACGCACGCACGAGCGGCAACTGGTTCGTACTGGCAGCCATGGGCCGTTCGGCCGGCCACCTCGCATTCGGTATCGGTGAGGCGTGCCACTACCCGATGATCGTCATCCCGGAGATGTTCGACAAGACGGAGATCACCGTCGAGAAGATCGTCAACCTGGTGATCTCGTCGATCATCAAGCGCAAGATCATGGGCATGGACTACGGTGCCGCTATCATCTCGGAGGGCGTCTTCCACTCGCTCTCGGACGAGGAGATCCGCAAGAGCGGCGTACACTTCACCTACGACGAGCACGGACACCCCGAGCTGGGCAAGGTATCGAAGGCCCACATCTTCAACGAGATGATCGAGAAGGAGCTCAAGAAGCTCGGTCTGAAGGTCAAGAGCCGTCCGGTGGAGCTGGGCTACGAGATCCGCTGCCAGACCCCGATCGCCTACGACCTGACCTACTGCTCGGAGCTGGG
>ERZ856578.110-NODE-110-length-146455-cov-8.212156_pt1 | contig 146455 bp, 152 predicted proteins | sample MGYA00514384_ERZ856578 | MGnify/ENA primary metagenome ERZ856578 (study PRJEB29103, sample SAMN06111958) | human gut metagenome | biome: human gut; feature: ankylosing spondylitis patient; material: healthy_person | host: Homo sapiens | place: China:Hangzhou... | reverse complement strand
TTATCGCCGCCGTTGTCGCCGCCGTTATCGCCGCCGTTGTCGCCGCCGTTATCGCCGCCGTTGTCGCCGCCGTTATCATTGCCCTCGCCGAGGATGACAACGATATTGATGTAGTGCAGACCGAAGTTCGTGGCAAACGCCTTGATGGTATTCGTGCCCTTGACATGGATGCCCGTGCCGCCGGGGTAGGTGATCCCGCCGACGCCGACGATGGTGGCCTCCTGAACATCGGCATCAATGCTCCAGTCGTGGACATGGTGGTTGGTGCAGGTGATGGGCACGGGGGACCACGCCGTCACTTCCATGCCGGCATGATAGGGCTTCGTGTGCGTGCCGAGCGCGTCCGTGTAGGTCACGGAGAAGGCCGCATCGTGGTCATAGTCGCGCAAGACTGTCAAAAACAGGTGCGTGCTCACGCCCGCCACGTCGCTGGCCGCCGCCGGGGTCGTGCCGAACGAAAACAGCGACAGCGTGAATGCCAGCAAGAAGATGGCAATCATGAGTGCCTGCTTGCGATGAGTTGCTTTTTTCATGTTGATTACATCCGCCTTTCACATTAGCTGGTGATCGATAAAAAGAGATCGCGCGGGAGTGCGTTGGGAACGGTTGCTGTGGGTGAAAATTGCATTGTTTACAGTCTATTCATAAAATAACACATTGATGATTGCTCGTCAATAACTATAATGCATGAGACGCGGAAAATGTTGCATCATTTTGCAAATGTGCCAAATTTTTTCCCGTTTGCGCATTTTTTTCACAGAGCGGCGCCATGTGTCCGGCAGCGGTGCTGCGAGTGAAAAAAAGCATCGGATCAAAAGCACAGAAATCCCATAAATTAGGTTTGACAATCGCCGGGCGGAGTGTTAACATTACGAAATGCTGATTAACGGGGTTAACAAAAGGAGGATGGTTCATGGAATTGCAGCGACTGACTGAGGAATTGCTGCTGACGGTTACTTCTTTGAACCGGTCCTGCATACCGCAGAGTGTGCAGGAGCACCTGAAGGGCGAAAACTTCCTGCTGAGCTACCTCGATGAGCACGGCGGGTGCAGTACGCCGGGCGTGCTGCGGGAGGTCCTGGGCGTGAGCGCGCCGCGCACGGCGGCCATGCTGCGCGCGCTGGAGGAAAAGGGGATGCTGCGCCGCTGTGCCGACAGCTATGACCGGCGCCGCGTCGTTGTGCACCTGACGGAGCTTGGCCGCCAGACGGCGGAACAGATGCACACGACATTGTGTGCGCACGTGCAGCGCGTTCTCGAGCAACTGGGTGAGCAGGATTCCCGCGAACTGATCCGCCTGCTGGGGCGCATCACGGAGATCGAGGCAAGCGCCTGAACGGTGTGCGCGGGTGTTCCGATGCAGGATGTATAAGGAGACGGTTTAATGAAGAAATATATTCAGGAACATAAATATGTTCTGTTGGTGCTGTATTTGCCCATTTATCTGATCTGGTTTGCGCTGGTCGAGCGCATGGTGCCTTCGACGGAGGGCTGCTTTGTATCCTATCTGCCGCTGGACGACAAGATCCCCTTTCTGCCGGGGTTCATTCTGGCGTATGTGCTCTGGTATCCGTTTTTGATCGTCCCGGTCGTTGTGACGCTACTCAAAGACGATCGCCGCGCGTTCATCCGCTATGCGGCGTTCATCATCGCGGGCTTTTCCATCTCGCTGACGATCTGCATGATCTGGCCGAACTGCCAGCTCCTGCGCCCGTCCGTGGTGGACACGAGCACGCTGTGCGGCTGGCTGGTCAATGCGATCTATTCGGCCGACACGCCGACGAACGTCCTGCCGAGTATGCACGTGGTCGGCTGTATGGCCGTGCTGGCCGTGACGTTCGACAGTAAGTATTTAAAAAAGGTGCGCATCCCGGCGGTCATCATCGCCGCTGCGATCTGCGCGGCGACGGTGTTTGTCAAGCAGCACTCCATTCTGGACGTGTTTGCGGCGCTCGCGCTGTCGCTGGTGCTGTACCTGATCATCTATGTCGCGGCGCGCTGGATCGTGGACCGGCGTCAGCCGACGGCCACAGCCTGAGAGAAACCAAACAGAGAAACAGATAGACGAGGATAAAGAGGAGAAATATGAGTGACCCGAAGATCCTGAAAAAGATGGAGCAGGAAAACCAGAAATACAAACCGAAGCCGGCAGTCGTGGCCGTCTACTGGATCCTGCGTCTGATCGTTATCGGCGTCATGGTCATGACGATCATCCATAAGAACTATGAGAGCACATTCGTGTGTGTGCTGGTGCTGATTTTGTTCATGCTGCCGAGGTTCGTGGAGCGCAACTTCCGCATCGAGCTGCCGAGCACGCTGGAGATCATTATCCTTGTGTTTATCTTTGCCGCCGAGATCCTCGGCGAGCTCAAGAGCTATTTCATCACCTACCAGCACTGGGACTCCATGCTGCACACGACGACGGGCTTCATCAGCGCGGCGTTCGGCTTTGCCATGGTGGATCTGCTCAACCGCAACAAGCCGCAGCACTTCAAGCTCTCGCCGGTGTTTCTGGCGCTGGTGGCGTTCTGCTTTTCCATGACGGTCGGCGTGCTGTGGGAGTTTTTTGAGTTCTCGATGGACTACCTGTTTCACATGGACATGCAGAAGGACATGATCATCCACTCCTTCGCCTCCGTGACGCTCGACCCGACGAACAGCAATATTCCCGTCCTAGTGGACAACATCACGGACGTGGCCATCAATGGCAAATCGCTCGGTCTTGGCGGCTATCTGGATGTGGGCCTGTATGATACGATGCAGGACCTGTTTGTCAACTTTGTCGGTGCGCTCACGTTCAGCGTTATCGGCTACTTCAGCGCCAAATCCGGCAACAACAAGATCGCCAAGCAGTTCGTGCCGGTGGTCCTGCCGGAGGAGTCAAAGGCAGAAAGCGAACCGGAGCAAAAGCCGGAAGCGACAAAATAAAAGCAATCCCCGCCGGACGCAGCCAGCGTCCGGCGGGGATATTTGTTTGGGGCATTGGGTCAGAACCGGAACTCAAAATCGAGATCGTAGATGCTCACCGTGTCGCCTTCCTCGATGCCCATGGCCTCGAGCCGGTCGAACAGGCCGGACTGGCGCAGCACGCGGTCAAAGTACATGCGCGATTCGTAGTCGCCGAAGTTGATCGTGCCCATGAGCCGCTGCAGCCACGGCCCTTCGACGACCCAGAGATCGTCAAAGTGGCGGATCTGCAGCTCGTCGCTCGTGCCGACCTCCGGCTCGGGCGGAACGTAGTCGGCCTCGTACGGAGGCACCGGCGGGATCTCGGCGAGCTTGGCCGCGCATGCCTGGATGAGCTCGCGCGTGCCGGTGTGGGCGGCAGCGCTCATCTCAAAGAATTCGTAGCCCTGCGCCTCGACATGCGCGCGCAGGCGGTCGATGTTCGTGCGGTCGTCGCCGAGCAGGTCGCATTTGTTGGCGGCGACGATCTGCGTGCGCGAGGCCAGCACGTCGCTGTAGGCGCGCAGCTCGGCGTTGATGGCCTCAAAGTCCTCGACCGGGTCGCGCCCCTCGCTGCCGGAGACGTCCACCAGATGCACGAGCAGGCGGCAGCGGTCGATGTGGCGCAGGAAGTCGTGGCCGAGGCCGGCACCGTCGCTCGCGCCCTCGATGATGCCCGGAATGTCCGCCATGACGAACGACGAACCCTCCGACACGTACACGACGCCCAGGTTGGGGAAGAGGGTCGTGAAGTGGTAGTTAGCGATCTTCGGGTGCGCCTTCGACACCACGGACAGCAGCGTGCTCTTGCCCACATTCGGGAAGCCGACGAGGCCCACGTCCGCCAGCAGCTTCAGCTCGAGCAGGATCGTGTGGCTCTCGCCCAGCAGGCCGGGTTTGGCAAAGCGCGGCACCTGCCGCGTCGGGGTGGCAAAGTGCTGGTTGCCCCAGCCGCCGCGCCCGCCGCGCGCGGCCACGAACGGCTCGCCCGAGGACATGTCGTGCATGATCGCGCCGCTGTCCGCGTCGCGCAGCAGCGTGCCGCGTGGCACGCGGATGTGCAGACTCTGGCCCACACGGCCGGAGCAGCGCTTGCCCTGACCATCGGCACCGTTGCCGGCCACATATTTGCGCTTGTAGCGAAAGTCCATGAGCGTGGACATGTTGTCGTCCACTTCAAAGATGATGTCGCCGCCGCGCCCGCCGTCGCCGCCGTCCGGGCCGCCGGCGGCCACATATTTCTCGCGGTGGAAGGTCACTGCGCCGTTGCCGCCGTCGCCCGCGCGCACGGTGATGGTCACTTTATCAACAAATGGCGAAGCCATGGTCATTCCTCACTTTCGTTGCCGGGCAGCCCGGCGGGGGATAGAAAAACGGGGCGGGCGCGATGCCCACCCCGTTTGCGATTACTGTGCGATCTCTTCGTAAACAGAGACCTGCTTGCGATCCTTGTCCTTGCGCTCGAACTTCACGACGCCGTCCACGAGGGCGAAGAGCGTGTCGTCCTTACCCTTGCCGACGTTGATGCCGGGGTGGATCTTCGTTCCGCGCTGTCTGACGAGGATGTTGCCGGCCAGAACAAACTGACCGTCGGCTCTCTTGGGGCCAAGGCGCTTCGACTCACTGTCGCGGCCGTTCTTGGTGGAACCCATGCCTTTTTTATGTGCCATTTCGAATTACACCTCCATGTGTCAAAATCAGTTGCGGAAATCAGGCCTCGATCTTCGTGATCTCGACCTTGGTGTAGGGCTGTCTGTGGCCCTGTGTTCTGCGATAGCCTTTTTTCGGCTTCATCTTGTAGACGCGGATCTTCTTGCTCTTGCCGTTTTTGACGACATTGCCGGAAACGACGGCGTTTTCCACCACGGGGGTGCCGAAAACAGCCTTGTCCTCGTCGATGACAGCCAGAACGCGGTCAAACTTCACAGTCTCGCCGGCCTCGACATCCAGCTTCTCGACGAAGATGACGTCGCCCTCAGCCACGCGGTACTGCTTACCGCCGGTAACGATGATAGCGTGCTTCAAACTCGTTGCACCTGCCTCTCTGTAGAGTCTCGCTCTTGTGGGTGGGAGGCGCACCTCCGCTTGGTACCCACTCAATGCGGCCTTGACAGTTTATCATTCCGGACAGGTTTTGTCAACGGTTTTTCCCGGGACATGGTGAAGTTTTTCGCGGGGATCGCAATTTTGCGGCGGATATGGTAAAGTGGCAGCGAGAGAGGGCGGTGCGATGAAGCGCCTGGTCAATGCCATTACCTGCACGCGCTTTGTATTTGCGCTCATTCTGGTGCTTGCGGCGCCGGGTTCGGCGTGGTTCTGGGCGGCGTATGGTCCCGGCGCGGTCAGCGACGTGCTGGACAGTCTGCTCGCGCGGCGCTTTGGGGTGCAGAGCGACGGCGGGGCAAGACTCGACAGCGCGGCGGACATTGCGTTCCTGCTCGCACTCACGGCGGCCCTGCTGCGCGCGCGGCAGTTGGCGTGCTGGCTGCTGTACGCGGCGGGCGCAGTGCTACTCACCCGTAGTGTGACCTATGCCGCCGGGTTTTATAAATTCCGCACGTTTGTGTCCCTGTATACAACATTAAATAGAGCGGCAGGCGTCGTGCTGGTTGGCTATCCGGTGCTTGCGGTGCTGCTGGGGCAGGGAACGGCCGCGTGGCTTGCGGCGGCCGCCGGGCTTTCCGCACTGGAAGAGCTGGTGCTGGAGCTGTGCGCCTGGACGCCGGCCCCCGATGTGCGCGGCCTGCTATGGATAGAAAAACCACGGCGCTGATCTCAGCGCCGTGGTTTTGCGTCCCGGGAAACTCAGCCGCAGATGGCCTTCGTGTCGCGGGCGATGACGAGCTCCTCGTTTGTCGGGATGACGAACACCTTGACCTTGGAGTCGGGGGTGGAGATCATGATGTCTTCGCCGCGCTTGCTGTTGGCCTCCGGGTCGATCGTCACGCCCAGGTAGCCGAAGTACTTGGCGATGGCGGCGCGGGAGGACTTGCTGTTCTCGCCGACGCCGGCGGTGAAGATGATGGCGTCGACGCCGTTCATGGCCGCGACATAGGAGCCGACGACCTTGGCGACCCAGTAGTGGAACATGTCGAGCGCGAGCTGCGCACGGTCGTTGCCCTCGGCAGCGGCGGCGTCGAGATCGCGGAAGTCGGAGCTGACGCCGGAGACGCCGAGCACGCCGGACTTCTTGTTGAGGATGTTGAGCATCTCGTCGATGCTGATGCCGTACTTGTTCATGATGAACTGGATGACGCCGGCGTCGAGATCGCCGCAGCGGGTGCCCATCGGCAGGCCGACCAGCGGGGTGAAGCCCATGGACGTGTCAACGCACTTGCCGCCGTCGATCGCGCAGATGGAGCTGCCGTTGCCCATGTGGCAGGAGATGAGCTTGAGCTCTTCGATGGGCTTGCCCATGAGCTCGGCGCAGCGGGCGGACACGTAGCGGTGGCTCGTGCCGTGGAAGCCGTAGCGGCGGATGCCGTCGTTCTGGTAGTATTCATAAGGAATGGCGTACATATAGGCCTTGCCGGGCATGGTCTGGTGGAACGCGGTGTCAAACACGGCGACCATCGGCACGTCGTCGCCCATGACGGCGCGGCAGGCGTTGATGCCGGTGATGTTGGCGGGGTTGTGCAGCGGGGCGAACGGCGTGCACTCCTCGAGGGCAGCCATGACGGCGTCGTCGATCTTGACGGAGCAGGCGAACTTCTCGCCGCCGTGGACGACGCGGTGGCCGATGGCGTCGATCTCCTTCATGGAGGCGACCACACCATACTCGGCGCTGGTCAGCTTGTCGATGACCGCGGCGATGGCTTCGGAGTGCGTGGGCATCGGCAGGTCCTCGTCAAAGACGGGCTTGCCGCCGACGAGCGGGGTGTGCTTCAGATGGCCGTCGAGGCCGATGCGCTCGCACAGGCCCTTGGCCAGGACGTGTTCGGTCTCCATGTCGATCAGCTGATACTTCAGGGAAGAGCTGCCGGCATTGATGACAAGAATTTTCATAGTCAGATTCCTTTCTCATATAAAATATTGTAATTTTCGCAAAACCACAGTATTATGATGCCATAACACTCTTATTGTAATCATTTCAGTGGAAAACGCAAGTATTTTTCGAAAGAAGGTGCAAAAATGGGAAATGTCATCGGCATCATTGCGGAGTATAACCCGTTTCACAACGGCCATGCACGGCTCATCGAGCAGACGCGCGCGCGTCTGGGCGCGGACTGCCCGGTCGTGTGCGTCATGTCGGGCGACTTTGCGCAGCGCGGCAGCCCGGCGGTGTATGCGAAGTTTGCGCGCGCGGAGGCCGCTGCCCGCTGCGGGGCGGATCTGGTGCTGGAGTTGCCGCTGCCGTGGGCGCTGTCGTCGGCGGAGGGCTTTGCCCGCGGCGCCGTGGGGCTGCTGGGCAGTCTCGGCGTGGTGACGCATTTGAGCTTCGGCAGCGAGTGCGGCGAGTTGGAGCCGCTGCAGCGGGTGGCCGAGGCGCTGCTCGATCCGCTGCTGGGCGAAGACCTGCGCGCCGAGCTGCAGGCCGGCATCCCGTTTGCGGCGGCGCGGCAGCAGGCGGTCGCGCGGCGCGTGGGCGCGCTGGCAGAGCTGCTGCAGGCGCCGAACAACATCCTCGCCGTGGAGTATCTCAAGGCGATCTTTGACCAGCGGCTCGATCTGCATCCGCTGACGATCCTGCGCACCGGCGCGCAGCATGACCGTCCGGCGGAGGGCAATGTGCGCTCGGCGAGCGAGCTGCGCACGCGCATCGGCGCAGGGGAGAACGTGTCCGCCTTTCTGCCGAGGGCGGCGGCGGAGATCAGTGCCCGGGAAAAGACGCTCGGTCGCGGGCCGGTGCTGCCGGAGGCGCTGGAGAGCGCAATCCTCTCGCGCCTGCGGATGCTGCCGCAGACGGTTTACAACGCGCTGCCCGGCGCGTCCGAGGGGCTGGGCAACGGCCTGTACCGCGCCGCGCACGAGGAGCCGACGCTCGACGGCGTACTCGCGGCGGCAAAATCCAAGCGCTACGCGCTCTCGCGCATCCGGCGTATGACGATGTGCGCGGCTCTCGGCGTCACCGCCGGCATGGACGCCGGCACGCCGCCGTATGCGCGTGTGCTGGCCATCGGCGCGCAGGGCAGGGAGCTGCTGCGCGCGATCGATACGTGCGCGTCGGTGCCGGTCATCACGAAGCCGGCCGCCGGACGGAACCTGCCGGGCGCAGCCGGAGAAATATTTGCCCTGACGGCGGATGCGCACGATCTCTATGTGCTCGGCTGCCCCGCCAGAGAGGAGCGCCGCTGCGGCGGCGACTGGCGCGCGAGCCCGTTCGTGCTGTGACCGGCAGAGTGCGCAAAGTATTCGAAATTTTGATATGAATATTTTGTGAAATTGATATTGCATTTCTTGCAAAAAGATAGTATAATGCCGTCATATTCATTTGAAGGACATTTGTCCGCGCGCTGCGGACAGCGCCCGGAGAAGAAATGATTGGAGGAAATACAATGAAAAAAGCGATTGCTCTGCTGCTCGCTCTGGTCATGGTGTTCGCGCTGTGCGCTTGCGGCGGCGGCGACAAGGGCACGGCCGACAACGGCGAGAAGGTCGTTAAGATCGGCGTGTTCGAGCCCGCCAGCGGCGACTCCGGCGCCGGCGGCAAGAAGGAAATGCTCGGCATGCAGTATGCCAACCAGGAGACCCCGACCGTCGAGGTCGGCGGCGAGACCTACAAGGTCGAGCTCGTCTACTCCGACAACGGTTCCGATTCTGCGAAGGCTGTCTCGGCGGCTTCCAAGCTCGTCAATGAGAAGGTTTCCCTCGTGCTCGGTTCCTACGGCTCCGGCGTGTCCATCGCCGCGTCCGACACGTTCAAGCAGGCCGGCATCCCGGCCATCGGCGTGACGTGCACGAACCCGAACGTTACGGCCGGCAACAGCCACTACTTCCGCATCTGCTTCCTGGATCCGTTCCAGGGCACTGTCCTTGCCAACTATGCTTCTTCCGAGCTCAAGGCCAAGAAGGCCTACTGCCTCGGCGAGAACGGCAACGAGTATGACCAGGGCCTGGTCACCTTCTTCAAGCAGGCATTTGAGAAGGCCGGCGGCACCGTCGTCACCGACTCCTTCCCGAAGGACAACTCCGACTTCAGCTCCTACCTGAACAAGGCGAAGGATCAGGGCTGCGACGTGTTCTTTGCACCCGTGTCGATCGCGTATTCCACGCAGCTCGTTTCCCAGGCGGCTTCCCTGAACATCGGCATCCCGTTCCTCGGCTCCGATACGTGGGATGACAACATGGTCCTGCAGGCTGCCAAGGGCACCAACGTTCAGGTGTTCGTTTCCACCTTCTACGCAGAAGGCGGCAACAAGACCTTCGACGACGGCATCAAGGCCTATATCAACGGCAATGCCGACGCCAAGACCACCAACGGCGGCGACGATACCATCTCCGCAGTGACGGCCATGGGCTATGACGTTTATTATGTTGCGCTCGAGGCGCTGAAGGCTGCCGGTTCCACCGATCCGGCCAAGGTCATGGAAGCGCTGCCCGGCGTGACCTATGACGGCGTGTCCGGCCACATCGCCTTTGACGAGACCGGCGACGCGATCCGCGACACCGCTTATATCAAGACCATCGACACGGCCGCCAACGTCTGGAAGTTCGTGACGCAGCAGAAGGCTTCCTGAGCTTCTGCCTCGGTCTGAGATCCAAAAATCCGGGGGGAGCTTCGGCTCCCCCTTTGGGATTTTGAGCCGCTGCGAAAGCTGCGGAAGCTCCGCGGTTTTCGCGGCGGCTGAATGTCCGCATTCGTAAACGATAGAGAGGGAAACAGATGGAATTTCTAGTCGCACAAATTTTATCCGGCGTCTCGCTGGGCGGCCAGTATGCCCTGATCGCCATCGGTTATACGATGGTCTACGGCATCCTGCGTCTCATTAACTTCGCCCACGGCGACGTGTTCATGTGTGCAGGCCTCATGATGGTCTTCATGTGCGCGTCCCTGCCAGTGTACGTATCCATTCCGCTCATGCTCGTGCTGACGGTCCTGCTCGGCTTCGCCATCGAGCGCGCGGCCTATAAGCCCCTGCGCAGCGCACCGCGTATGTCCGTCATGATCTCGGCCATCGGCGTGAGCTATCTGCTGCAGAACGTGGCGCTGTATGCCACCGGCGGCCAGCCGCAGACGTATCCGTCGCTGCCGTTCGTGTCCGGCACGGTCACGATCCTCGGCGCGTCCACGCACTGGGTCACGGTCATTACGCCCGTGCTCGTGATCGTGCTCGTGCTGCTGCTGCAGTGGCTCATCAACCACACGAAGATCGGCATGGCCATGCGCGCGGTTGCGAAGGACTTCGAGACCAGCCAGCTCATGGGCATCAAGATCAACAAGGTCATCTCCGTGACGTTTATCATCGGCTCGTTCCTGGCGGCCGTCGGCTCGCTGCTGTACTTCACGAACTACCCGACCGTCATTCCGACCTCCGGCGCCATGCCCGGCCTGAAGGCGTTTGTTGCGGCGGTGTTCGGCGGCATCGGTTCGATCCCCGGCGCCGTCATCGGCGCGTTCATCATCGGCATCTGCGAGACGCTCATCAAGGGCACCAGCATGACGGTGTTCTCCGATGCGTTCACGTTCGCGCTGCTGATCGTCGTCCTCGTGGTCAAGCCCACCGGCCTGTTCGGTGAAAAGGCCACGGACAAAGTCTGAGAGGGGGGGATCACTGTGCTGAAAGCGAAAGACAAAGAAGCACGCCGCGGCAACCTGATCACCTTTGCCATCGTGCTCGCGCTCACGCTCGTGACGATGGTACTGGAGAATGTGATGTCTCCCGGCTCCCTGCTCTTTACGGTCATCAAAAAGGGTGCGGTGTACTCGCTCGTCGCCGTGTCCATGAACCTGCTCAACGGCTTTACCGGCCTGTTCTCGCTCGGTCAGGCGGGCTTCATGCTCCTCGGCGCGTATGCCTACGCGATCTTCATGATCCCGGACGCCGCGCGCGATGGCGTGTATTACCTCTTCGAGGGTTCGAGCATCCACTTCTCCTTCCAGGAGATGTTCCAGCATCTGTTCGGCGCAACCGGCTTCGGCGGCGGCGTGAGTCTGGTGCTCGGCGTGCTCGTGGCCATCATTTTCGCGGGCCTGATCGCCGCGTTCTTCGCGTATCTGATCGGCCTGCCGGTCCTGCGCCTCAAGAGCGACTATCTGGCCATCGCCACGCTCGGCTTTGCCGAGATCCTGCGTGCCATCTTCCAGTGGCAGACGCTCGGCAAGGTCACCAACGGCGCCAACATCCTCAAGGGCTATCCGACGTTTGCAGATTTCAACATCACGAATGCTTCCGGCAAGGTACTCTTCCGCCTGAGTGCGGTCGTGCCGATTTTGCTTGCCGGTATCTGCATTTTCCTTATTGTCCTGCTCATCAATTCGTCCTACGGCCGCGCCTTCAAGGCCATCCGTGACGATGAGATCGCGGCGGAGGCCATGGGCGTGAACCTCGCCAAGCACAAGAGCCTGTCGTTTGTCATCAGCTCGTTTTTCGCGGGCGTGTCGGGCGCGCTCTTTGCCATGTTTGCCACGACCGTGCAGGCCAAGGTGTTCACCTCGGCCATGACCTATGAGATCCTGCTCATCGTTGTCATCGGCGGCATCGGCTCCGTCTCCGGCAGCTGCATCGCCTCCTTCCTGTACATCGCGTGCTCCGAGTGGTGGCTGCGCTTCCTCGACAACGAGGCGTACATCGGCTCGTTCAAGGTGCCGCTGCTGCGCAACGGTTTCCGTATGGTCGTGTTCTCGATCATCATCATGATCGTCGTGCTCTTCTTCCGCAAGGGTATCATGGGCGAGCGCGAGCTGCCGGATCTGTTCCGTAAGCGCCCGAAAAAGGCAAAGAAGAACGTAGTTGAGGAGGGCAAAGCAGATGAGTAAAGACATCCTCAGCGTGGAAAATATCACGATGCAGTTCGGCGGCGTCGTGGCAGTCAACAACCTGTCGCTGCATATCCCCGAGGGGCAGATCGTGGCGCTCATCGGCCCGAACGGCGCCGGCAAGACCACGGCCTTCAACTGCATCACCGGCGTGTATGAGCCGACGAACGGCCTCGTTAAATTCCTTGACGAGCCGATGGTCCGCAACCATCCGACCGGCAAGATGAAAAAGCTCTACAAGGGCGAAAATCCACTGCTCTACACGGCGGAGTATCATCCGGAGGATGAGACGAAAGAGCAGATGCTCGCGCGCGACCCGCTGGCCGGGACGGGCAAGATCGTCTCGCCGACGCCGGACAGGATCACGAAGCTCGGTATTGCCCGCACGTTCCAGAACATCCGCTTGTGGAAGAGCATGACGGTGTTTGAAAACGTGCTCGTGGCGAAGCATATGCGCGCCAAGCAGAACGTGTTTTCCGCGACCTTCCGCGGCAACGCCAGGGAAGAAAAGCGCATGCGCGACGAGACCATGGCTCTGCTCGTCGAGCAGGGGCTGGAGAAATACAAGGACGACATTGCGACGAGTCTGCCCTACGGCATCCAGCGCCGGCTGGAGATCGCCCGCGCGCTGGCGACGGATCCGAAGCTGCTGCTGCTCGACGAGCCGGCGGCCGGCATGAACCCGCAGGAGACGCTCGAGCTCGCGGCGTTCATCCACGAGCTGCGCGAGAAATACGGCCTGACGATCTTCCTGATCGAGCACCATATGGATCTGGTCATGCGGATCTCCGATTACATTTATGTCATTGACTTCGGCAGCAAGATCGCCGAGGGCATCCCGCAGGAAGTCCAGAACAATCAGCACGTCATTGACGCCTATCTGGGGGTTGTGGAAGATGAGTGAAACGATTCTGAAAATTGAAGATCTGCAGGTGCGCTATGGCGGCATTGAGGCTGTCAAGGGCATTTCGTTCGATGTGCAGCAGGGGCAGATCGTTACGCTGATCGGCTCCAACGGCGCGGGCAAGAGCTCCACGCTGCGCACGATCTCTGGTCTTGTCAAGCCGAGCGGCGGCAAGATCACTTTCCAGGGGGAAGACATCACCGGCAAGGACCCGACCCAGATCGTCACGCAGGGCGTGACGCTCGTGCCGGAGGGACGCCGCATTTTCCCGGACATGACCGTGCTGGAAAACCTGAAGATCGGCGCTTACCTGCGCAAGGACGATCTGTCAGAGGACCTCGAGTGGGTCTACAGCCTGTTCCCGCGCCTGAAAGAGCGCAGCTGGCAGGCCGGCGGCACGCTCTCCGGCGGCGAGCAGCAGATGCTTGCGGTCGGCCGCGCGCTCATGAGCCGCCCGAAGCTGCTCATGATGGACGAGCCGTCGCTCGGTCTCGCGCCGCTGGTCGTGCGCGATATCTTCTCCATCATTCAGGAGATCAACAAGCAGGGCGTGACGATCCTGCTCATTGAGCAGAACGCAAACATGGCCCTCAAGATCGCCGATATCGGCTACGTGCTCGAGACCGGCCGCATCACGCTCACCGGCAGCGGGGAGGAACTGCTGACGAACGACGCGGTGCGCGCGGCGTACCTCGGCGCATAACGGCATAGATGACCCAGACGGAAGGACGCCCGCAGGCGCCCTTCCGTTTTTTTCGGAACATTTCTTGACCGCGCGCGTCCAATCCTGTACAATGCAGTTGAAAACCATCGAACCATAGAGGTGTGCTATGAAAAAGTTTTTTTCAGGATTTCTGGTGCTGTGCCTGTCGCTCGCACTGCTGACCGCCTGCGGAAAGGATGGGCAGACTGGCAAGACGGTGGCGGCCGGCGGCCTGACCTTTGCCAAGAGCTACAGCGAGGTCTACTCCGCGCTGACCGATGCGCAGAAAGCGATCGCGGATCGCGACAAGTCCCTCAATATGACCGACGGTGCTTCCGACGACCCGGAGTCCGGCGGCAAAGGCGACGGTGAAGGCGAGGGCACATTCTACTCCGGCACGAACGTGCAGGTCGCGGGCGTCGACGAGGGCGATATCGTCAAGACCGACGGCACGTATATCTACATCCTGCGCGGCAGCGAACTGATCGTCATGCAGGCGGACGGCGCGGACGTCACGGACGTGTCCAATGTCTTTGTCGGTCAGGACTGGGAGCAGACGACGACCGAGGACGGTCAGACCCACACGCAGGAAAAGCTGCCGCTGGAGCTGTATCTGGCCGACGGCCGCGCGGTCGTCCTCTCGTCGTATACCGACTGGACGGGCAGCGGCACGTCCTCGGATGAGCCTTCCGGCAGCGGCAATAATTATGTCACAGTCGATATTTATGACGTCTCCGACCCGGCAGACCCGACGCTGGTCCAGTCGTTCGGGCAGGACGGCTACGAGATCGCCTCGCGCATGGTCGGCGGCGTGCTCTACCTGTGCACGTCGTATTATCCCGGCGCGCCGGAAAAGGGCGACGAGACTACGTTTGCTCCCCGGCTGTATGACGGGGACACAGCGTCGGTCGTGCCGTGCGACAGCATCGGCCTCATGCCGTACAACAACTCCATGACCTACGCGGTCGCGGCGTCGTATGACATTGCGGCCGGCACGCGGCTCTCCAGCCAGTCCGTGCTCGGCGGCGGGGAAACGGTGTACATGACGGCGGAGAATCTCTACCTGTGCGCGAGCGTCTATGACGACGGCGCGGGCAAGACCCATAAGGACGGCAGCTACACGGTCACGGACTATACCTCCAGCGTCAACACGGCGGTCAACCGCTTTGCGATCGCCGACGGCAAGCTCACCTTTGCCGCCAATGGCACTGTGCCCGGCGCGCTCAACAACCAGTTCTCGCTCGACGAGCGCGACGGCTATCTGCGCCTGGCCACGACCGAGCAGACGTATTCCTATAGCGTCTACCGCGATGAAAAGCATGACTTTGAAAACACGAAAACCAATGACGACGCCACGCAGACGAGCAATGATGTGTACGTGCTCGACCGTGACCTGAACACCGTCGGCAGCGTGGCCGGGATCGCCGAAGGGGAGACGGTGTTCTCCGCGCGCTTCGACGGGGATTACGGCTATCTGTGCACCTACCGCCAGACGGATCCGGTCTTTGCCGTCGATCTGACCGCCCCGACCGATCCGAAGGTCGTCGGTGAGCTCAAGCTCAGCGGCTATTCCGACTATCTGCACGTCTGGTCAGACGGGATGCTCTTCGGCCTCGGCATGGAGACGACGGCCGTGGATGGCGGCGCGACCGTGGACGGCATGAAGCTCGTCATGATCGACACGTCCGATCCTGCCAAGCTGCACGATCTGCACACGCAGACCCTTGATGCCGACTATAGCGAGGCGCTGAATAATCACAAGGCAATTCTGGTGGACAGCGACAAGGACCTGATCGCTTTCCCGGCCGAGAACAGCTACCTCGTCTACGGCTATTCGGCGGACGACGGCTTCACGCTGCGTAAGGAGATCCCCGTCTCGCAGTGGGACGAGAACAACCGCGGCCTGTATATCGGCGACTACTTCTATGTCGTCGGTTCCGATCAGGTGAACGTGCTCGACCTGGGCACGCTCGAGAATGTTGCGCAGGCGATCATCCCGCGCGGGTAAACAACCGAAGATCTTCTGACAGGCGGTGCGCGCAGACGCACCGCCTGTTTACATTTTTGCGCCGCTGTGGTAAACTGATACATTGAGCGAATATCGCAACAAGGGAGGCGGCGCCGTGCTCGAAAAGCTGCGACAAATTGAAAACCGGTACAGCGAGCTGGAGAGCAAGCTGGCCGACCCCGCGTATTATTCCGACCCCGCGGTGTTCACAAAGCTCTGCCGCGAGCAGCGCGAGCTGCAGCCGGTCGTGGAGACCTACCGGGCGTATACCGCCTGTCAGGGGCAGATCGCGCAGGCGGAGGCGCTGCTGAGCGACCCCGAGCTGCACGAGATCGCGCGCGAGGAGATCGATCTCGGCCGTGCCCGCTGCGCGGAGCTCGAGCAGCAGCTGCGTGTGCTGCTGCTGCCGCGCGACCCGAACGATGACCGCAACGTCATTCTGGAGATCCGCACCGGCGTCGGCGGGGAAGAATCGGCGCTCTTTGCGCATAGTCTTTATCGAATGTACAATATGTACGCCGACGCGCACGGGTGGAAGACCGAGATCGCCAACCTCAACGAGACGGAGCTCGGCGGCGTGCGCGAGGCGAGTCTGCTCATCAGCGGACAGGGGGCGTACTCCCGCCTGAAGTTTGAAAGCGGGGTGCACCGCGTCCAGCGCGTGCCGGAGACGGAGACCGGCGGCCGCATTCACACCAGCACCGCCACCGTGGCCGTGCTGCCGGAGATGGACGCCGTGGAGGTGCACATCGACCCGAAGGATCTGCAGATCGACACCTACCGCAGCTCCGGCGCCGGCGGCCAGCACGTCAACAAGACCGAGAGCGCCATCCGCATCACGCACCTGCCGACCGGCACGGTCGTCGAGTGTCAGGATGAGCGCAGCCAGTATAAAAACAAGGATCGCGCGATGAAGATCCTGGCCTCACGCCTGTATGCCGCGGAAAGTGCCCGGCAGAATGCCGCGCGCTCGGCCGAGCGGCGCAGCCAGGTCGGCACAGGGATGCGCAACGAGCGCATCCGAACCTACAACTTCCCGCAGGGGCGGGTGACGGATCACCGCATCGGGCTGACGCTCTATAAGCTCGATCAGGTGCTCGACGGCGATCTGGATGAGATCATTGATGCGCTCACGCTGGCCGGTCAGGCCGAGAAGCTGCGCGCATCCGCGGAGGAAGCATGAACACGAAACGAATCACAACCGAGATCGCGCAGGCAGCGGATGCCATCCGTGCCGGGCAGCTCGTCGCCGTCCCGACGGAGACGGTCTACGGCCTTGCCGGCAACGGACTGGATCCCGCCGCCGTCGCGCAGATCTATGAGATCAAGGGCCGGCCGGCCGTCAAGCCGCTGTCGCTGATGGTGCACGACGCATCCGCCATGGCGCGCTACTGCGCCGATGTGCCGCCGGCGGCATACACGCTGGCCGAGGCGTTCTGGCCCGGCCCGCTTACGATCGTGCTGCGGGCACAGGGCTGCGTGCCCGAGATCGTGCGCGCGGGTGGGCAGACCGTCGGCCTGCGCTGCCCGGATCACCCGGCCACGCTGGCGCTCATCGAGGCCGCGCAGCTGCCGCTGGCCGCGCCGTCGGCCAATCCCTCCGGCGCGCCGAGCCCGAAAACGGCAGACGATGTGCTGGCGTATTTCAATGGGCAGATCGCGGCCGTCATCGACGGCGGGCCCTGCGGCATCGGCCGGGAGTCCACGCTCGTCGATCTCTCGCACACGCCGTACCGCATTCTGCGCTCCGCCGCCGTGCCGGACGATGCCGTCTGGGACGCGCTCGTGCGGAAAATGCACATTGTCGGCATCACGGGCGGCACGGGCTGCGGGAAAACGACCGCGCTCATGGAGCTGGAGCGTCAGGGCGCGCTCGTCATCGACTGCGACGCGGTGTATCACGAGCTGCTGGCGTCCAATACCGCCATGCTCGCGGAGATCAATGCCCGTTTTCCGGGTACAATAGAAAATGGGACGCTGCAGCGAAAGCGGCTCGGCGCAGTCGTGTTCGCGGACGCGGCGGCGCTCGACGACCTCAACGCCATCACGCACCGGTATGTCCGTGCCGAGGTGCGCGCTCGCCTGCGCGCGTGGGCGCGGCAGGGCGGCACGGTCGCGGCGATCGACGCCATCGCGCTTATCGAGAGCGGGCTGGCGGAGCTGTGCACTGTCACCATCGGCGTGACGGCGCCGCGTGAGGTGCGCATCGAGCGGCTCATCGCGCGCGAGGGCGTGACGCGCGATTATGCCGAGGCGCGCATCGACGCGCAGAAGCCCAACGAATGGTTTGCCCAACATTGCAGCTACGTGCTGGATAACGGCGGCACGCTCGCCGATTTTCAGCGCCGCTGCCATCAACTGATACAGGAGGTGCTCTCATGAGCGAAGATAAGGAACTCAAGCAGTGGAAGGAAAAGCTGTTTTATCAGCCGAAAAACGGCTACGATCGGATCGACGCCGAGCAGACCGGGGAGATCTTTGCCTACGCCGAGGGATATAAGCAGTTTCTCGACGCCGCGCGCACCGAGCGCGAGGCCGTCAAGGAGGCCATCCGCATGGCGGAGGCCGAGGGCTTTGTGCCGTATACGTTCGGCATGGAGCTGCAGCCGGGCTCGAAGGTGTATGTCAACAACCGCGGCAAGGCGCTCATGCTGGCCGTGCTCGGGCAGCAGCCGCTTGACCACGGCTGCGTGATCGCGGGCGCGCACATCGACTCCCCGCGTCTCGATCTCAAGCAGACGCCGATGTATGAGGACTCGGAGCTGGCGTATTTCAAGACGCACTATTACGGCGGCATCAAGAAGTACCAGTGGGTCACGATCCCGCTGGAGCTGCACGGCACGGTCGCGCTCAAAGACGGCAGCACGGTCGATATAGCCATTGGCCGCGAGCCGGATGAGCCGCAGTTTGTCATCACCGATCTGCTGCCGCATCTCGGCAAGGATCAGATGCGCAAGACCATGGAAGAGGGCATCACGGGCGAGGCGCTCAACATCGTCATCGGCAGCATGCCGTATGCCGGCGAGGGGCGCGACCGCGTGAAGCTCGCCGTGCTGTCGCTGCTCCATGATGAATACGGCATCACGGAAGAGGACTTCCTGTCGGCGGAGCTTGCCGCCGTGCCGGCGTTCCCGGCGCGCGACATCGGTTTTGACCGCAGCATGATCGGCGCCTACGGTCAGGATGACCGCGTGTGCGCCTATGCCGAGCTGCGCGCCATCCTTGACCTCGACGGCGCGCCGGAGCGCACGGCCGTGTGCATCCTCGCCGACAAGGAGGAGATCGGCTCCGACGGCGTGTCCGGCATGCAGTCGCAGGCGTTCGAGGCCTTCATGGCCGACCTCTGCGAGCAGCAGGACGTCGCGCTGCGCCACTGCTTTGCCAGGAGCTTTTGCCTCTCGGCGGATGTCTGCGCGGCCTTTGACCCCAGCTTCCCCGAGGTGAGCGCCAAGCGCACGGAGGCCAAGCTCAATTACGGCATGGGCATCTGCAAGTTCACGGGTGCACGCGGCAAGTCCGGCACGAGCGACGCCTCGGCCGAGCTCGTGGCCTATCTGCGCCGTCTGTTTGCCGACAACGGCGTCGTCTGGCAGCTGTCCGAGATGGGCAAGGTCGATCAGGGCGGCGGCGGCACGATCGCCAAGTTCATGGCCGACCGGAATATTGACACCATTGACGCCGGCGTGCCGGTGCTGAGCATGCACGCACCGTTTGAGCTCGTGGCAAAGTTCGACTGCTGGATGACGTACCGCGGCGTGCTGGCTGCCTACTGCGACACGCAGGCGTGACCGAATGCGGCAGGGGAAAACGGGGGCAGTGACCGTTTTCCCTTGTGACGAAAAGAAAACCGTGGTATAATCAACATTCCTATCTGCGTATTGGGAGGTGCATCCGTGACCATCTGGAACGCGATCCTGCTCGGTCTGGTGCAGGGCATCGCAGAGTTTCTGCCGATCTCCAGCTCCGGCCATCTGTCGATCCTGCAAAACCTGTTTCATATGTCGACGGCGGAAAACGGCCATCTGTTTTTCGATGTTCTGCTGCATTTGGGCACGCTCATTTCCATCTGCATCGTCTACTGGCGGGACATCGTGGCCATGGTGCGCGAGACGATCGCGTTTTTCCGCAGCGCACGGCTGCCGGCCGAGCAGCGCCGGCAGCAGCTTCCCGCCGCGCGCATGGTGCTCATGATCATCCTGGCGACGCTGCCGCTGTTTTTGATCCTGCCGGTCAACGATCTGGTCGAGCAGCTGTACTACCACACCTTCTTCATCGGCCTCATGCTCATCCTCACGGGCTTTCTGCTGTTCGTGGCCGATAAAATGCCCAAGGGCACGCGCACGGAGAAAACCATGCGCGTGCGCGACGCGCTGGTCATCGGCGTGTGTCAGGCCGTGGCGACGATCCCGGGCCTGTCCCGGTCGGGCACGACGATCGCGGCCGGCATGGCCACGGGACTGGACCGCAGCTTTGCGGTGCGCTTCTCGTTTCTGATGTCGCTGCCCGCGGTGCTGGGGGCAAACATCCTGTCGCTGGCCAAGGCGGCCAAGGCGGGTATCGATGTGTCGCTCCTGCCGGCGTATCTGGCCGGCATGCTCGTGGCGATGGTCTCGGGCGTCGCGGCCATCGGCCTTGTCAAGCGCCTGACGTCGAAGGGCCGTTTCGGCGCGTTTTCCTACTACTGTTGGGGCGCGGGCGCACTGACGATGATTCTGTCTCTGATTTTCTGAGAGGACGTTATATAACATGGCAACTTCATCATCCAAAAAGAAAACCGGCACGGCGAAAAAATCCGCCCCGGCAGCAAAAAAGCCGGCCGCCGCGCCGAAAAAGCAGCCGGCTGCCAAGGCGGCTCCGGCCTCCGCGCCGACGGCACCGACATGGCCGTATGCGCTGGCGTGCATCGTGCTGTCGCTGCTGGCGTTCCTGGGCCTGTTTCATGCCGAGGGCGTCGTGATCGACGGCTTTGCGGGCTTCCTGTGCGGCATCATGGGCTGGGGCTTTTGGGCGTTCCCGTTTGCGATGCTGCTGCTGGCGTGGACCTTTGTGCGCAACCCGCGCGAGCGCTTTGGCCTGCGCGTGACGGCGGCGCTGCTGATCGCGCCGCTGTTCGGCACGATCGTGCACCTGATGGTCTGCCGCGTGGCGTTCACGGCGCAGACGTTCGGCGCGATCGTCGGCCAGCTCTATGACGGGGGCAAGGCGCTCACGTCCGGCGGCGTGATCTCCGGCGGCATTGGCTATCTGCTCAAGGCCGGCATCAGCGTCTATGCGGCGCTGCCGCTGACGATGGCGGCGTTCGTGTTCTGCGTGCTGGGCAGCATGGACCTGACGGTCGGCAAGATCGCGGCCTGGGTGCGCACACGGCGCGAGGCACAGTACATCCCGGACGAAGACGTGCCGCTTGCGGAGGATGAGGAGGACGAACCGGAACCGCAGCCGCTGCCCGAGCCGCGGCGCAGTGCGCGCCGTGCCGTGCCGGACAAGCCGGTCGCCAAGAAAAAATTCATCGACATTCCGGTCGAGGAGACCATGACGGAGCCGGACGACGATCCGATCGATCCGATCCCGGTCAAAAAGCCTGCCCGCGGCGCGAAAAAGGCCGCGCCGGCCGATGCCACGCAAAATGTCCAGCCGCTGTCCGTGGAGGAGGCGGCCGATATCTGCGGCGTCACCCCGGTCACGCAGGAGATCCAGGACCCGCCGAAGCCGTCCAAAAAGGCGGCCAGTGCCGCCGTCGCGGCGGAGACGGCCGCGATCACCTCCGCCATCGAGAGCGAGAATGCCGATCACTCTTCCTATCAGCTCCCGCCGGTGTCGTTCCTGCGCGCGGGGAAGAAGGATCAGACGGACGCGACGGAGGAGATCCGCTTCAACCGCGACCGGCTCAACACTGCCCTGAGCAGCTTCGGCGTCAATGCGACCATCCGCGACGTGACGCGCGGCCCCACGGTCACGCGCTACGATCTCGAGCTCGAGGCGGGCGTGAAGCTCAACAAGATCACGAACCTCTCCGGCGACCTTGCGCTCGCGCTCGGTGTGGAGAATGTGCGCATCGCGCCGATCCCGGACAAGATCTCGACCGTCGGCATCGAGGTGCCGAACAAGGTCGTCAGCGCCGTTTGCCTGCGCGATATCATCGACTCGCCCGCGTTCCGCAATGCGAAGTCCAAGCTCTCGTTTGCCGTCGGCAAGGACATCGGCGGCAACTGCATCATCGGCAACATCGCCAAGCTGCCGCATATGCTCATCGCCGGCACGACCGGCTCGGGCAAGTCCGTGTGCATGAACTCGCTCATTCTGAGCCTGCTCTATAAGGCGACGCCGGACGAGGTGCGCCTGATCATGATCGACCCGAAAATGGTCGAGCTCGGCATCTATAACGGCATCCCGCACCTGTTCATCCCCGTCGTGACCGACCCAAAGAAGGCGGCCGGCGCGCTGCAGTGGGCGGTCGTGGAGATGCTCAAGCGCTACCGCCTCTTCTCCGAGGCGCAGGTGCGCGACCTCGCCAGCTACAATGCCCTCCAGAAAAACGAGCCCGACGGGCAGACGCTGCCGCAGGTCGTTATCGTCATCGACGAGCTGGCCGACCTCATGCTCTGCGCCGCCAAAGAGGTGGAGGAGAGCATCTGCCGCGTGGCGCAGATGGGCCGCGCCGCGGGCATGCACCTTATCATCGCAACGCAGCGCCCGTCCGCGGATGTCATCACCGGCCTCATGAAGGCGAACATCCCGAGCCGCATTGCCTTTGCGGTCTCGTCCTCGCTCGAGAGCCGCATCATCCTCGATACCTCCGGCGCGGAAAAGCTCATCGGCATGGGCGATATGCTCTATGCGCCCATCGGCACCGGCAAGCCCCTGCGTGTGCAGGGCTCGTTTGTGTCGGACGAGGAGCGCGAGGAGGTCGTGCGCTTCATCAAGCAAAACTCCGAGGCGCAGTACAGCGACGATATCATCGCGCAGATCGAGAAATCCGCCGCCGAGGCCGACAAGAAGTCCGGCCCCGCGCCCGAGGCGGACAAGCCCGCCAAGAGCGACTATGACGAGCTGCTGCCGCAGGCCGTGGACGTCATTCTCGAGACGAAGCAGGCATCGGTGTCCATGCTGCAGCGTCGGCTGAAGCTCGGCTATTCGCGCGCCGCGCGCATGGTCGATCAGATGGAGGAGATGGGCATCGTCGGCCCGTTTGAGGGCTCAAAGCCGCGCAAGATCCTCATCACGAAGCAGCAGTGGCAGGAGATGCAGTATGTGCAGGGCACCGCGCCGAGCGAGGTGCTGCAGGCGCAGACGGACTTTGCCGATGACAACGAAGAGGAACCTGAAGACGATGAATCATGATCTCCACACGGGGCGGCCGGAGCGCCGCCCCGTCGGCACGATTGCCTTTCCGGATGGGGCGGACTTTGCCCCGGAAATGACGCCGGCGCAGGTCGGCGCTTACAGCACGCTCGCCCTCGCGCACATCGGCGACGGGGTATATGAGCTCATGATGCGCACGGCCCTGTGTGCCGCCGGGCTCACGGCCGTGACCGATCTGCACCGTGAGACGGTGCGCCGCGTCAACGCGCCCGCGCAGGCGCGCGCGGCGGAGGCCATTCAGCCCGCGCTCACGGACGAGGAGCGCGCGGTCTACAAGCGCGGCCGCAACGCGAAGGTGAACTCGGTGCCGCAGCATGCGGACGTCGCACAGTATCACGCGGCCACGGGGCTCGAGACGCTCTTTGGCTGGCTGTATCTGCTCGGCCGCACGCAGCGGCTGCGCGAGCTCTTCAGCAAGATCACGGAGGTGCTGTAACATGCCAATGGACGCAGTTTTTCTGCACGGCCTGACGCAGGAACTGACGCAGAGCCTGACCGGCGCGCGCATCGACAAGGTGCAGCAGCCGGAGCGCGACCTGCTGCTGCTGTCCGTGCGCACGCAGAGCGGCAACGCGAAGCTGCTCGTGCACGGCGGCGTGGGCAGCGCGCGGGTGCATTTCACGGCCGGCACGTTTGAAAATCCGGCCGAACCGCCGATGTTCTGCATGCTTCTGCGCAAGCATCTGGTCGGCGCGCGCATCACGGGTATTTCCCAGCCGGACTTCGAGCGCATGCTCGTGCTCGATCTCGACGGGCGCGATGAGCTCGGCACGCCGGTCAAAAAGCAGCTCATTGTTGAAATGCTTGGCCGCCAGTCGAACGTCATCCTCGTCAGCGCCGACGGGCACATCATCGACTGCATGCGCCGCGTGGATTCCTCCATGAGCGAGACGCGCCAGGTGCAGCCGGGCCTGTTCTACCGACTGCCGCTGCGGCAGGACAAGCCGGTCCTGTTTGACACGACGCCGGAGCAGCGCGCGCAGCTGCTCTCCGGCCCGGTCACTGCGGGGATGCTTGATAAGTGGCTGCTGGGTCTGTTCTCCGGCGTGTCGCCCCTGCTGTGCCGGGAGGTGTGCTTCCGCGCGCTCGGCGATGCCAGCCCCCGGCTCGAGCGGCTGGACGATGCGCAGCGCGCGCGCCTGGAGCACGAGCTGGACGCGCTGGTGTTCTCGGTTGAGACGAACAATCTCGTGCCCACCATGCTGCTCGACGGCGACCGGCCGAAGGATTTTTCCGCCGTGCCGATCCTGCAGTATCAGGACGCGCTGGAATGCCGCGGCTGCGGCTCGTTTTCCGAGCTGCTGGACGAATTTTATCTCCGCCGCGACAAGGCGGAGGCCATGCGCCGCCGCTCGCAGGAGCTGACGCATCAGGTGCGCACCCTGCGCGACCGCACGGCCAAAAAGCTGGCCATCCAGCAGTCGGACCTGCTGCGCTGCGCCGACCGCGAGGCCCTGCGGCAGAAGGCCGACCTCATCAAGGCCAACCTCTACCGTATCCAGAAAGGTGACCGCACCGTGACGGTGCAGGACTACTATGCCGAGGGCTGCCCGGACGTGACGATCGAGCTGGACCCGCGCAAGAGTCCGCAGGAGAACGCCGCCGCGCTCTATAAGTCCTACCGCAAGGCAAAAACGGCCGAACAGCACCTGACCGGCCTGATCGCGGAGGCGAGCCGGAACCTCGACTACCTCAACAGTGTGCTCGATGAGCTCGCGCGCGCCGAGAGCGAGCGAGACCTTGCCGACATCCGCGCCGAGCTGCGCGCGACCGGGTATCTGCGCCAGCCGCGCAATGCCAAAAAGGAAAAGACGGCGCAGCGCGCGCCGCTCGCCTTCGTTTCGAGCACCGGGTATGAGATCCTCGTCGGCCGCTCCAACACGCAAAATGACGAGCTGACGCACCGCACCGCCCGCCGCACGGACATCTGGCTGCATGTGCAGAAGGTACACGGTTCGCACGTCATCATCCGTGCGCACGACACGACGCCCGACGACCAGACGATCGCCGAGGCGGCGAGTCTCGCCGTGTACTATTCGCAGGCGCGCGGCGGCGGGAAGACACCGGTGGATTACACCATGGCGCGCTTCGTGCGCAAGCCGTCCGGCGCGCTGCCGGGCATGGTGCTCTATACGGACTACCAGACCTGCATGGCCGAGAGCAATGAGGCGCTCGTTGAGCGCCTGCGCGTGCGCTAAGGCAGCAAAAAAGCTCCCCCGGCGGGGGAGCTTTTTTGTGCGCTTATTTCCAGCTGTAGGTGTGGCAGTTTTTGCAGTACCAGCTTTTGCACATGCCGTTTTCAAAGTGGTAATAGAGCTTTTCGTGCGTCTGCCGCTCGACGATCCCGGCACTGGTGACCCAGACCTCGCCGCAGCGCCCGCACGCATACTCCGGATAAATCGCGTCGCAGTAGCAGTATGCGGCATCAGAGACGTTCGGCTCGGGTGTGCGCTGTTCGCCGATGCGCGTGCCCTTGGTGTGTCCGTATTTTGCGCACTGTGCATTGCCGGGCGCGGTGTCCGGTGCAGCGGCTTCCCATCCGCACCGGCCGGTTGACGGATGCGGAAAACTGCGGTATGCTTTTGGCATTGTTCCCAGAAAGGAGCGCCTGTTTTTCAGGCGAACGGATCATGAAAAAACTCATTGCCTATTACTCCCGCGCGGGAGAGAACTATTTTTCCGGGGCGCACCGCACCATCGCCGTCGGCAACACGGAGAAGGCGGCGCGGCTGCTCGCCGAACTCACCGGTGCGGAGCTGTTCCATATCGAGCAGAAGGTGCCGTATTCGGACGACTATGACACCTGCGTCGCCGAGGCGCGGCGCGATCTGCGCGCGAACGCCCGTCCGGAACTGACGGCGCTGCCGGAGAGCCTGGACGACTATGATGAAATTTATCTCGGCTATCCGAACTACTGCGGCACCATGCCGATGGCGGTCTACACCTTCCTCGAGCACTATGACTGGCAGGGGAAAACCATCCATCCGTTCTGCACGAACGAGGGCAGCGGCCTGTCGAACACGGAGCAGGACATCCGGCGCGCAGCGAAGGGCGCGCGGGTCGCGCCCGGTCTGTCCCTGCGCGGCAGCGCGGTGGACAGCGCAAAACCGAAACTGGAGCAGTGGGTGCGCGGATAACACGCGCGTTCTGACCGGCAGAGAGGAAGGAGGCTGTGCATGAGCCGAAACGCAAAGATTCTCATCGATTTGGCCGTGCTCGCGGCCGTTTACGGCATCTGGCTGCTGCCGAAGTGGCGGCCGCTGGGGAAAAGACCGCTGCTCGTCTATACGCTCATGTACGGCTGCCTCGCCGGGATCGTGCGCTTTACGCTCATGCCGGTGCTCACGGCGCTCCCGTTCTGCTTTGACCATCCGTATGTCCCCATGCACATGGCGCCGTTTGAGGACGTTATCCTCCGCCACGGCGATTATGTCCGGCAGATCGTGCTGAACATCGCCCTGTTTGTCCCGTTCGGCGTTTTGCTGCCGCTGTGCCGCAGCTGCTGCGGCAAGCGGTGCAGCTTCTGGTGCTGCCTGCTGCTGACGCTGGCGCTCAGCGTCGGCATCGAGGTCGTGCAGCCGCTGCTGCATGCGTTTCGCAGTTCAGATATCACGGACGTGATTACAAACACGACCGGCGGCGTGCTGGGCTATGCGCTCTGGGCGATCGTGCACACCTGCAGGAAAAAACGTGAAGATTGACCTGCCTTGAGATACCGGTGCTTTTGCCGGTATCTTTTTTGTTGAAAATGTGCCGCTGTTTCGCTATACTATTACAAAAAGCGGAATTTTGTGGTCGATTACGGAGAAAAAACAAAATCGGAGGAGAGAAACATGGACGAGCGGATCTATCGCGAATATGTTGCGATCCTGAAAGAGGAGCTGCAGCCTGCCATGGGCTGTACAGAGCCGATCGCCGTGGCGTACTGCGCGGCGCTGGCCCGCAGGACGCTCGGCGCGCTGCCGGAAACGGTCGAGGTGCTCGCGAGCGCGAACATCATCAAAAACGTCAAGAGCGTCATTGTGCCGAATACGAACGGCCAGCGCGGCATTGCGGCGGCCGCAGCGGCGGGTATCGTTTCCGGCAATGCCGACGCGCAGCTGCAGGTGCTTGCGAGCCTCACGCCGGAGCAGGTGGATGCGGTGGGCGCCTATCTGCAGCAGGCTGCCTTTACCGTCCGGCGCGCGGACAAGGACTACGTGTTCGACATTCAGGTGCGCGTCACGGCGGGGGCGGACAGCGCGTCCGTCGAGATCGCGGGCTATCACACGAACGTGATCCGTATCGAGAAAAACGGCGTCGTGCAGTTTCACAAGGACTATCAGGAGTCCGGCAGCCAGCACGCCACCGACCGCAGTCTGCTGACGGTCGAGCACATCATCGCCTTTGCAAACGAGGTGGACATTGCCGACGTGCAGGAGACGCTCCAGCGGCAGATCGACTATAACTGGGCCATCGCCGAGGAGGGCCTGCGCGGGGATTACGGCGCGAACATCGGCCGCATCCTGCTGCAGTCTTACGGCATGAGCATCCACAACCGCGCCAAGGCCTACGCCGCGGCCGGGTCGGACGCACGCATGAACGGCTGCGACCTGCCGGTGGTCATCAACTCCGGCAGCGGCAACCAGGGGCTGACGGCGTCACTGCCGGTCATTGTCTATGCCAAGGAGCTGGGCGTCACGCAGCAGATGCTCTACCGCGCGCTCGTGGTGTCGAACCTCGTCACCATCCATCTGAAAACCGGCATCGGCAGCCTGTCCGCCTACTGCGGCGCTACGGCGGCCGGCTGCGGCGCGGCCGCGGGCGTGACGTATCTGTATGGCGGGCAGTTCCGTGAGATCGCGCACACCATCGTCAACGCGATCGCCATTGATTCCGGCATGATCTGCGACGGTGCGAAGGCGAGCTGCGCGGCCAAGATCGCCTCGGCAGTCGAGGCGGGTCTGCTGGGCATGCAGATGCAGATGCACGAGAGCCAGTTCTACGGCGGCGACGGCATTGTCGTCAAGGGCGTGGAGAACACGATCCGCAACATCGGCACACTTGCGAGCGAGGGCATGCGCGAGACCGACCGCACGATCATCCGCATGATGATCCAGGAGCACTGATCCGCCGAATATTGCCGGCTGCCGGTTGGCGGCCGGCATTTTTGCGCCGAATTTTCGCACCGGCGGAGGATCGGCATTGCATTTTGCGCGCCGAGCGCGTATAATACCGCATATTTCATTTTGCAAAAGATTCGTATACCCAAGGAGGCGCGCCATGCGTTTATTTGATATTCTCGGGCCGGTCATGGTCGGCCCGTCCAGCAGCCACACGGCCGGGGCCGTGCGCATCGGCCTGACGGCCCGCAAACTGCTCGGCGACCGGCCGGTGCACGCGGACATTTCGCTGCACGGCAGCTTCGCCCTGACCGGTCACGGCCACGGCACGGACTGCGCGCTGATCGCGGGCCTGCTCGGTATGCAGCCGGACGATCTGCGCATTCCGGGCAGCTTTGCCGTCGCGGCGGAGCAGGGGCTGACGTTCTCGTTCCGGAACGTGCAGCTGCGCAACGCGCACCCGAACACCGCGCGCCTGCAGCTCACGGGCGCCAAGGGCCGCACGCTGGACATCGTGGCCGAGAGCATCGGCGGCGGGCGCATCCGCATCTGCTCCATCGACGGTATCGAGACGAACTTTTCCGGTGAGCACAACACGCTCATTGTCCACAATCAGGACACGCCCGGCCATGTCGCTGCCGTGACGGCGGCGCTCATGCAGCGGCACGTCAACATCGCCACCATGCAGCTCTACCGCAGCGAGCAGGGCGGCTACGCGGTCATGATCCTCGAGTGTGACCAGCCGATCCCGAAGGATATCGAGCAGTGGCTGTCGCACATCGAGGGCATTCAGAAGATCACGATCTTTAATCAGGAGGAACCGGTATGAGCTTTTCGAGCATTGCATCCATGCTTTCGGCTGCACAGGAGAGCGGGCAGCCGCTCTATGCCGTCATCCGTGATGCGGACTGTCAGGAAAACGGCTATGACGCTGCGGCGTCCTACCGCCAGATCGCGGCGCTCTGGACGGCGATGCAGCAGTCGAGCCGGCAGTACTGCGCATCCGACCGCTCCAACAGCGGGCTCATCGGCGGCGACGCGGCCAGATTCCGCGCGGCGGCGGAGGCCAGCCGCCTCCTCGGCGGGACGTATTTTCAGCGCGTGACGGAAGAGGCGCTCAAGGTGGCCGAGTGCAATGCGTGCATGAAGCGCATCGTCGCCGCGCCCACGGCGGGCAGCTGCGGCGTGCTGCCGGCGGTGCTGATCCCGTTGGCGGAGGAGCGCGATGTTGCGGAGGAGACGATCCTGCAGGCGCTGTATATCGCGGCCGGGTTCGGCCAGGTCACGGCGCTGCGCGCGAGCGTGGCCGGCGCGGAGGGCGGCTGCCAGGCGGAGATCGGCACGGCCAGCGCCATGGCGGCGGCCGCGCTGACGCACATCCTCGGTGGCACGGCGCAGCAGTGCGCGGATGCGTACGCCATCGCGCTCGGCAATCTGCTCGGTCTGGTGTGTGACCCGGTCGCGGGCCTGGTCGAGGTACCGTGTGTCAAGCGCAATGTCATTGGTGCGGTCAATGCCGTGAGCGCGGCGAACATGGCCGTCGCCGGCATCACGAGCCGCATTCCGGTCGATGAGGTCATCGACGCCATGGGCGAGGTCGGCGATGCGCTCCCGGTCAGCCTGCGCGAGACCGGCCTCGGCGGCCTTGCCGCCACGCCGACTGGCCGGCAGGCGGCCGAGCGGATCACCCGCGCCGAACACTGAATGCCTCCGTCCCGCAGGCCGAGCCATCGGCGGCGGGGCGGATTTTTGCGGGAAAAGGCTTGACAGACGGGCAAAATCACGGCAATGTATAGTTATCCTATAGAACGAACGACCCGCTCTGCGGGCGGAAAGGCGGAGCCATGGAATTCAATAAACCCATTGCGGATATGCTCCCCGGCATGGATGTCGAGGGCTTTTATATTCTGCGCGCGGCGGCGCTCAAGACGACTAACAACGGCAAACCGTTTCTCAGCGGTACGATCTGCGACCGCACGGGCAGTGTGGAGATCAAGCTCTGGGACTACAGCGGCCCGATCGGCGCGCGCCCGGACGATACCGGCCGCGTCGTAAAGATCCGCGGCAGCGTCTCGGAATACCGCGGTGCGCTGCAGATCAGCGTCCACCGCATCCGTATGGCCGAAGCGGCGGACGATTATGACACGGCGCTGCTCGTGCCGACGGCGCCCATCGACGCGGACGCCGCGCTGGCGGACGTGCAGCGGCTGGTCGCCTCGATCACGGACGCGGATTACCGCAGCGTGGCCGAGACGATGCTGGCGCGGCACCTCGATGCATTCCGGCGCATTCCGGCCGGGAAGAGCGTGCACCACAGTTTCCTGTCCGGCCTTTTGATGCATACTTACAACATGCTGCGCACGGCGGATTTTCTCGCGGGCCTGTATCCGGAGGTCATTGACCGCAGCCTGCTGCTGACCGGCACGCTGCTGCACGATTTCGGCAAGGAGCTGGAGTTTGCGTTTTCCGATCTCGGCATCGTGACGGAGTACTCCACGGCCGGGCAGCTCCTTGGCCATCTGGTCATGGGGGCGCAGGAGGTCGCGGACGCCGCGCGCGAGCTTGGCATTCCCGAGGAAAAGTCCATGCTGCTGCAGCACCTGCTGCTCTCGCACCACGGCGAGCCGGAGTTCGGCGCGGCCGTGCGGCCCATGTGCGCGGAGGCGGAGCTGCTGTCATACATTGACCTTATCGACAGCCGCATGGAGATCTATGCGGAAACGCTGCCGACCGTGCCGGCCGGCAGCTTCAGTGCCCGCATTTTTGCGCTGGAAAAGAAGATCTATCACCACAACTGAGGAGGCTGCCCATGCTGACCCTGCCGTCACAAGTGCATACGGCGCTCGATCGTCTCACGGCGGCGGGCTGGGAGGCCTATGTCGTCGGCGGGGCTGTGCGCGACGCGCTGCGTGGCTGTGCGGCGGGGGATTGGGACATCACGACCAATGCCGAGCCCGCGCAGGTCGAGCGCGTCTTTGCCGGCGAGCGGCTCATCGAGACGGGGCTCAGGCACGGCACCGTGACCGTCCTGCTCGACGGCCTGCCGCTTGAGATCACGACCTACCGCGTCGACGGGGACTATACCGACCACCGGCGGCCGGACGCCGTGCGCTTTACGCGCAGCCTGCGCGAGGATCTGCTGCGCCGCGATTTCACGATGAACGCGCTGGCCTACCATCCGCGCACGGGGCTGGTCGACGTCTGCGGCGGGGCGGAGGACATTGCGCGCGGCGTTGTGCGCTGCGTGGGCGAGCCGGACCGCCGCTTTCAGGAGGACGGGCTGCGCATCCTGCGCGCGCTGCGCTTTTCGTCCGTGCTCGGCTTTCAGATCGCGCCGGAGACGGCAGCGGCCATCCATCGCAATCGCGCGCTGCTGCAGTATCTCGCGGCGGAGCGCGTGCGCAGCGAGCTGACAAAGCTCCTCTGCGGGCAGAACGTGGACGCAGTGCTGCGGGAATTTTCCGATGTGCTGGCCGTCCCGATCCCGGAGCTGCGGCCGATGTTCGGCTTCGAGCAGCACAACCCGCACCATGACCGGGACGTCTGGCTGCACACGGCCGCGGTTGTGGAGCACATCCCGCCGGAGCCGGTGCTGCGCTGGGCGGCGCTGCTGCACGATGTCGGCAAGCCGCCGTGCTTTTCCCTCGGGCCGGATGGTGTCGGCCATTTTTACGGCCACGCGGCCAAGAGCACCGAGCTGGCGGAGGGCATTCTCACGCGCCTGCGCTTTGACACGGCCGGGCGCACGCGCATCACGCAGCTCATCCGCTATCACGACCTGCCCATCGCGCCGGAGGCAAAGCCCATCCGGCGGCTGATGAACAAGCTCGGCGTTGAGACCGTGCGGCAGCTTTTTGAGCTGCACATTGCCGATACCTGCGGCCAGTCGGCCATCTGTGCCGGCCGGGTGGAGACGTATCGGCAGGCAGAGCGCGTGCTCGACGAGCTGCTCGCGGCGGATGCCTGCTTCTCGCTCAAAGACCTCGCGGTCAACGGGGATGATCTGCTCGCGCTCGGCCTGCGCGGCCGGGCGGTCGGCGCGGCGCTGCAGGCGTGTCTGGACGCGGTCATGGATGAGACGCTGCCGAACGACAGGGCCGCGCTGCTGGGGTATGCGGCGGAAAATTTGCAGCGCTTTGCAAATTCCTGAAACTCGGGACTTGAAAATTGTGGAGCGATGTTATAAGATGAAGAACATATTTGAATTACATTGTAATGGAATATGCGGAGAACAGGTTTATGGAGCAGATTCGGTCGCGGAAAAATCAATATATCCTGCACCTGCGCGCGCTGGCCAGGGATAAGGATGTGCGCCGGGACGCGGGGGAGTACGTCTGCGACGGTGAAAAGCTGCTGCGCGAGGCGCTGCAGTTCGGCGCGGAGGTCACGTCCGTGCTCTGGCGCGATGCGGCGGCGTTCCCGCTGCCGGACGGCGCTGCGCAGTATACGGCCGACGCGGAGCTCGTCGCCTATGCCTCGCCGCTCATGCATTCGCCCGGCCCGGTCTTTACCGTGCGCCTCCCGGAGATGCGCCTGCCGCAGCCGCTGCGGCACGTCATCGTGCTCGAGGGCGTGCAGGATCCCGGCAACGTCGGAACGGTCATCCGCACGGCGAACGCCCTTGGCATGGATGCCGTGGTGCTCACCGGCGCGTGCGCCGATCTCTACAGCCCCAAGACCGTGCGCGCTGCGATGGGCGCGCTCTTCCGCCAGCCGGTGCTGACGTGCGCGACGGACGAGCTGCTGCAGCTGCTGCATGCCCGCGGGCTGAAGCTCTACGGCGCGGCGCTGACGGATGCGGCGCAGGATCTGCGGCGCGTGCCGCTCTCGCCGGCCGCCGTGGCGATCGGCAGCGAGGGGCGCGGCCTGAGCGCGCAGCTGCTCGCACAGTGCGACGGGCAGATCATCATCCCCATGCAGCCGGGGGCGGAGTCGCTCAATGCGGCGGTGGCCGCGGCGGTCGTCATGTGGGAGATCGCCCGCACCGGGATGTGAGGAGGCGCGCAAATGTCGCAGCTGCAATATTGGGCCTGGCTGTCCATGCGCTTTGGCGTGCGCCCGAAGATGAAGCTCGCGCTCGTAGAGCATTTCGGCACGCCGCGTGATGTATATTTTGCCACGGAGGCGGATTACCGTGTCCGTGTGCCGCTGCGCCCGGAGGAGCTCCGTCTGCTGCTGGATAAAGACCTGAAGGATGCCAACCGCGCGCTCGCCATCTGTGACCGGGAGCATATCCGCATCCTGACGATCCAGGACGCCGCCTATCCGCAGCGCCTGCTGCAGATCTACGACCCGCCGCTCGTGCTCTACGTGCGCGGCACGCTGCCGCAGCTCGACGACCGCGCGGCCGTCGCCGTGGTCGGCACGCGCAGCGCAACGCCGTATGGCGTGCGCACCGCGCGCAAGTTCGGCTCCGAGATCGTGCGGCACGGCGGTATCGTGCTCTCCGGCCTCACCGCCGGGATCGACCGGTCGGCCGCCGAGGGCGCGCTGCACGCCGGCGGCATTTGCGTGGGCGTGTCCGGTACGGCGATCAACCTGGATTTTGCGGGTGCATACACGCAGGAGGTCGCGCGCTGCGGCGCCGTTGTGAGCGAGTTTGCGCCGAATATGTCCGTGCCGCGCTTTGGCTTCCGGCTGCGCAACCGCATCACGTCCGGTCTCGCGGTGGCGACGGTCGTGGTCGAAGCACCGGAGAAAAGCGGCGCGCTCCTGTTTGCCGACGATGCCGTCACGCAGGGCAGGGAGGTCTTTGCCGTGCCCGGCAACGCGGACTCCCGCGCCTCGGCCGGCAGCAATGCGCTGCTCAAGGACGGCGCCCGTCCGGCCACGTGCGCGTGGGATGTGCTGAGCGATTTTCGCCGCATGTTTCCCGGCACGCTGCGGGAAAACATCGCGCCCGCGCCCGAGACCCAGGCGCCTGAACCGCCGCCGGAGACGGGCAGCGGCTTTGCACAGGTGCGCCGCCCGGTTGCGGAGAAAAGGATTGACAAGCCGCAGCCGGAGGCATATATTGACCTGGAAGCGCAGCTGAAGTCGCTCACGACCGAGCAACTGCAGATCGTCGCGGCGATCGATGCGCCCGGCACACAGGTGGACCTCATCATCGAAAAGACGCAGCTGCCGGCGAGTAAGGTGCTCGCGGAGCTGACCGTGCTGCAGATCCGCGGCGTCGTCCGGCAGGAGCCGGGCAAACGCTTTTCATTAAATGTACGCGCAGGTACTGCGCAGAATCATAAGGAGTTGGAGTAGACCCGATGGCAAAAGCAAAAACCGATCTGGTGATCGTCGAGTCTCCGGCGAAGGCCAGAACAATCGAAAAATATCTGGGCAATCATTATCAGGTCGTGGCCTCGATGGGCCACCTGCGTGACCTGCCCAAGAGCACCATGGGTGTGGACATTGACGGTGATTTTACGCCGCAGTACCTGCCCGTGAAAGACCGCGCGGACGTGATCGCCGACCTGAAAAAGCGCGCGAAATCGGCCGACACCGTCTATCTTGCGACCGACCCGGACCGCGAAGGAGAGGCCATTTCATGGCACCTGAAGGAGTTGCTGGATCTGCCGGATGACAAGGCCAAGCGCGTGACGTTCAACGAGATCACGAAAAAGGTCGTCACCGAGAGCATCCAGCACCCGCGCGAGATCGATCAGGATCTGGTCGACGCGCAGCAGGCGCGCCGCATTCTCGACCGCATCGTGGGCTATAAGCTCAGTCCGCTGCTCTGGCGCAAGGTCAAGCCCGGCCTGTCCGCCGGCCGCGTGCAGTCGGTGGCCACGCGCATCGTGGTCGACCGCGAAAACGAGATCCGCGCCTTCCAGCCGCAGGAGTACTGGCTGCTCGACGCGCTGCTCGACTGCGGCGCGGGCACGTTCACGGCGCGCTTTTACGGCACGGCCGATAAGAAAATGGATGTCCCGGACGAGGCCACGGCCGACAAGATCATTGCCGCCGTGTCGGCCGAACCGTTCAAAATTGCGAGCGTCAAGCGCGGCGAAAAGCAGCGCAGCCCGTCGCCCCCGTTCATCACCTCGACCCTGCAGCAGGAGGCTTCCCGTCGCCTGGGCATGACGCCGCGGCGCACCATGTCGGTCGCGCAGCAGCTCTATGAGGGCGTGGACATTACCGACCGCGGCACGATCGGCCTCATCACCTATATGCGTACCGATTCGCAGCGCCTGTCCGATGAGGCGCTCGCCGCCGCGCAGTCCTTCATCGTCGAGCATTACGGCCCGGAGTACCACCCCGGCAAGCCGCGCACGTATAAGACCAAGGCCGGCGCACAGGACGCGCACGAGGCCATCCGCCCGACGGACGTCACGCTCACGCCGGATCGCGTGCGCCACGACCTTACGCCGGAGCAGTACCGGCTCTACCGGCTCATCTGGGGCCGCTTCACGGCCTGCCAGATGTCCAACGCCGTGTACGACAACGTCGTCGTGGATGCCGGCAGCGCGGGCTATCTCTTCCGCGCCAACTACTCCGAGCAGAAGTTCGCGGGCTACACCGCCGTGTATGAAGAGGCGAAGGACGAGGAGACGAGCGAAGTGCGCCGTCCGCTGCCGTCGCTCAAGCAGGGCGATGCCGTGGAGCTTAAAAACGTCACGAAGGAGCAGCAGTTCACGCAGCCGCCCGCCCGCTACACGGAGGCGACGCTCATCCGCGCCATGGAGGAAAAGGGCATCGGCCGTCCGTCCACGTACGCGCCGACGATCTCGACCATCCTCAGCCGCAACTATGTTGTCAAGGAGGGGCGCTACCTGCGCCCGACGAATCTCGGCATCGTCGTGACCGAGATGATGGAGGAGTACTTCCGCAACATCGTCGATCTGAAGTTCACCGCCAACATGGAGACGGACCTCGACAAGATCGAGGCCGGCAAGATGGCGTGGAAGGACGTGCTGCGCGAGTATTATAAAGACTTTGACGCGAACCTCAACAACGCCGAGATCCAGCTCGAGGGCAAGCATCTCAAGGTGCCGGATGAGGAGTCGGACGAGGTCTGCCCGAACTGCGGGCGCAAGCTCGTGTATAAAAACGGCCGCTTCGGCCGCTTCCTTGCCTGCCCAGGCTACCCGGAGTGCAGCTTTACGATGCCCATCGTCGTCGAGATGCCCGGCAAGTGCCCGGCCTGCGGCGGCCGTCTGCTCAAGCGCACGTCCCGCAAGGGCTTTGCCTACTACGCTTGTGAGCGCGGGCATGATTGCCCGGGACATGGCGAGGGTGAGGGCGGCGAGAGCATCCAGGGCTTCATGACCTGGGACGTGCCGACGAAGGACTATTGCCCCGAGTGCGGCAAGACCATGTTCAAACGCGCCGGCAAGGGCGCGAACAAGCCGTTTTGCATCAACCCCGAGTGCCCGAATTATCTGCCGCCCGACAAGCGCGGCTACAAGCGCAAGCCGAAACCGGCGGACGACGCGGCCGAGCCCAAGGTTGAGGCGGAGTCCAAGGAGACGAAGCCGGAGGCCAAGAAGCCGGCGGCAAAAAAGTCCGCTGCAAAGAAAACCGCTGCCAAAAAGCCCGCGGCAAAGAAAACGGCCGCCAAAAAACCGGCAGCCAAAAAGACGACGAAACCCAAGAAGGAAGCATAATTGGAAAGGCGGCCTGACCGGCCGCCTTTTTCGAGGAGGAACGCTATGACCCCAGTGACCGTGATCGGTGCGGGCCTGGCGGGATGCGAGTGCGCGTGGCAGCTGGCCGGGCGCGGCATCCCGGTGCGCCTGATCGAGATGAAACCCAAGAAAATGACCCCCGCGCACGTATCCGAAAACTTTGCCGAGCTCGTCTGCTCCAACTCCCTGCGCAGCGATGAGCTCACGAACGCCGTCGGCCTGCTCAAGGAGGAGCTGCGCCGGCTTGACTCCGTCGTGCTTGCGAGCGCGGATCACAACCGCGTCGCCGCCGGCGGCGCGCTCGCCGTGGACCGCGAGGCGTTCGCGCGCGAGATCACGGAGCGCATCTGCGCGCATCCGAACATCACCGTCGAGCGCGCCGAGGCCGACGCCATCCCGGACGGTGAGGTCGTCATTGCGACCGGCCCGCTCACGAGCGATGCCATGGCGGCCGAGATCCAGCGCCTCTGCCCGGAGTTCGACCTGCATTTTTACGATGCCGTTGCCCCCATCGTCACGCTCGATAGCGTGGACATGGACAGCGCCTTTTTCGCCAGCCGCTACGACAAGGGCACGGCCGACTACGTCAACTGTCCCATGGATCAGGCGGAGTATACCGCTTTCGTGCAGGAGCTGCGCAACGCAAAGGAAGCGCCCATCCACGGCTTTGACGACGGTGCAGTCTTTGAGGGCTGCATGCCGGTCGAGGTCATGGCCCGCCGCGGGGAGGACACGCTGCGCTACGGCCCGCTCAAGCCGGTCGGCCTGCGCGACCCGCGCACCGGGCGCGACAACTATGCCGTCGTGCAGCTCCGGCGCGACAACGCCGAGGGCACGCTGTATAACATTGTCGGCTTCCAGACGCACCTGACGTTCGGCGAGCAAAAGCGCGTCTTTTCCATGATCCCGGCGCTGCGGAATGCGGATTTCGTCCGCTACGGCGTCATGCACCGCAACACCTATTTAAATTCCCCGCAGCTGCTCGACCGGTATTACCGTCTCCGGCGCGACCCGCGCATCCGCTTCGCCGGGCAGATGACCGGCGTCGAGGGTTATGTGGAGTCGTGTGCGTCCGGCGCGCTCGTCGGCATCGAGACGGCCGCGCAGCTGCTCGGACTGCCGCCTGTCGATTTCCCGCAAGAGACGGCCATCGGCGCACTGTCGCTGTACATTTCCGGCGGCAGCGTCGGCGATTTTCAACCCATGAACATCAATTTTGGCATCATCACACCGCTGGATCACCGCGTGCGCGGCAAGCGCAATAAGAACGCGGAGATCTCGGCGCGCAGCCTGCAGATCCTGGACGGGCTGAAACAAAAGGAGGTTTTTCATCTATGAGAATTCTTGTGGACGCAATGGGCGGTGACCTCGCCCCGGACGAGATCGTCAAGGGCGCGGTGCACGCGCAGCAGGAGCTGGGCGCGGAGATCGTGCTCGTCGGCCAGCGCGCCGCCATTGAGGCCTGCCTGCGCAATGAGCAGGCCAAGCTCGAGATCATCGACGCGAGCGAAGTCATCACCATGGACGACGACCCCAGCACAGCCACCCGCCGCAAGAAGGACGCTTCCATGACGGTCGCGCTCAATATGCTGCGCGACGGCAAGGGCGACGCGGTCGTCTCTGCCGGCAGCACCGGCGCGCTGCTCACCGGCGCTACGCTCATCGTCAAGCGCATCCACGGTATCCGCCGCGCGGCGCTGGCCCCCGTGCTGCCGAACGGCGACGCGGGCGTCATGCTCATCGACTGCGGCGCCAACGCCGACTGCACGCCGGAGTACCTGCTGCAGTTTGCCTATATGGGCAGCTATTATGCCCGCACCATGCTCGGCATCGCCGCACCGCGTGTCGGCCTGCTCAGCAACGGCACCGAGGATCACAAGGGCTCTGAGCTCCAGCACGAGACGTTCCCGCTGCTCAAGGCGGCGGACGCCGCCGGCCGCATCCGCTTTATCGGCAACGTTGAGGCGTCGCAGGTGTTCAGCGGCGATGTGGACGTCGTCGTCACGGACGGCTTTACCGGCAACGTGCTGCTCAAGGGCATCGAGGGCAGCATCAAGTACATGACGCGCCAGCTCAAGGGCATTTTCATGAAAAACTTCAAGACCAAGATGGCTGCCCTTGCCATCAGGGACGAGTTCCACGCGCTCAAGGCATCGCTTGACCCGAACGAGGTCGGCGGCACGGCCATGCTCGGCATCAGCAAGCCGGTCATCAAGGCCCACGGCTCATCTGATGCGCGCGCGATCTACAATGCCATCCGTCAGGCGATCGCCTTTGTCGATTCCGGCATCATTGACGACATCACGGCCAATATCTCCTACATGCGTGTGGACAAGCACGCGGCGAAGGAGAGCAACTGATGGAGGCGCTGGAGGCCCGCCTGGGCTACATGTTCCGCGACCGGGCGCTGCTGGAGAATGCGCTCATGCACAGCTCCTATGCCAATGAAAACCGCGCGCGGGGCTATACCAGCAACGAGCGGCTCGAGTTTCTGGGCGATTCCGTGCTCGGCATGGTCACGGCGACGCGGCTCTATCAGCTCTATCCCGACATGCCGGAGGGGAAGATGAGCCGCCTGCGTGCCGAGCTCGTCTGCGAGCAGGCGCTGCACGGCGTGGCGCTCACGCTGCATCTGGGCGACTATATCCGCCTCGGCCACGGGGAGGAGCGCAGCGGCGGCAGAGAGCGGCCGTCCATTCTCGCCGACGCGGTGGAGGCGGTCATCGCCGCCATGTATCTTGACGGCGGGCTGGAGCCCGCGCAGCGCTTTATCCTCACGCACATCCTCAACGGTCTGGCCGAGGGGGAGATCCACCACGTCGAGGACTATAAGACCGAGCTGCAGGAGCGCGTGCAGCGCCGCGCCGGGCAGACGCTTTCCTATACCGTCTGCGCCGAGAGCGGCCCGGACCATAACAAGACATTCACCATGGCCGTGCTGCTCAACGGCAGCGAGATTGGCCGCGGCACCGGCCGCACGAAAAAGGAGGCGGAGCAGTCCGCCGCCCGGTGCGCGCTCGAACAGATGCCGCAATAACGGCATGCAGCCGCCTGCGAAAACGCAGGCGGCTGCATTTTTTCACATCTGAAAAAATGCGCTCCGGCCGTTGCAAAATGGCATTTTTGGCGGTATACTCTACTTTGTATTACTTTGATTTGAGATATCAGCGGCGTCTCTGCACGCGCAGACGCCGGATATGCGAGGGATTTTGTGTACTTAAAAGCATTGGAGATCCAGGGCTTCAAGTCCTTCCCGGACAAGACGCGCCTGAATTTTGACCAGGAGATCACGGCGATCGTCGGCCCGAACGGGAGCGGCAAGTCGAACATATCGGACGCCATCCTGTGGGTCATGGGCGAGCAGCGCACGAAAACGCTGCGCGGCGGCAAGATGGAGGACGTCATCTTCGGCGGCACGGAAAAGCGCAGCCCCATGGGTTTTGCGCAGGTGTCGCTCATCCTTGACAACAGCACCGGCATCTTCGACACCGAGAACACCGAGGTCATGATCACCCGCCGCTATTACCGCAGCGGCGAGAGCGAATATTATATCAACCGCGAGGCCTGCCGCCTGCGCGATATCAACGAGCTGCTCATGGACACCGGTCTCGGCCGCGACGGGTACTCGATCATCGGGCAGGGTCGCATCGCCGAGATCGTTTCCGGCAAGAGCAACGAGCGCCGCGAGATCTTTGAGGAAGCGGCCGGCATCTCGCGCTACCGCTACCGCAAGGAGGAGTCGGAGCGCAAGCTCGCCCGCACGGAGGAAAACCTCCTGCGCATCAACGACAAGGTCGATGAGCTGGAGCTGCAGGTCGAGCCCCTGCGCAAGCAGGCCGAGACGGCGAAGAAGTATCTCCGATTGCGCGACGAGCTCAAGAGCGCGGAGGTTTCCGTCTGGATGGAGACGCTCGACCGGCTGCACGCGCAGGCTGAGACCGTGAACCGCGATTATCAGACCGCGAAGGAAAACCTCGCCGGCGCACAGCGCGAGCTCGAGCAGCTCTATGCAGCGTCGGAGAACATCGCGCAGAAGATGCGCGAGAAGGATCTGGAGTCCGAGCGCACACGCGAGCAGATCTCCGAGGCCGAGAGCGCCGCTGCCGAGTGCGAGAGCGCCGCGGCCGTCGTGCGCACGAACCTGCAAAACAGTGCCGACAGCATCGCGCGCCTGCGCGTGGAGGTGTCCGAGCAGACTGACCGTGCGGGCGCCCTGCAGGCACAGATCGATGCGCAGCAGCGTCGCCTGCAGGAGATCGAGGCCGAAAAGGCGCAGCACGCACAGGAGATACAATCCGTGCTCGCCGAGATCGACCGCAACGCGGCCTCCTCCGGCGAGGCCGAGCGCGCGTACACGGAGCTGCTCGCCAAAGAGAGCGCGCAGAGCAGCGCGCTGGCCGAGTGCCGCACGCGCATCACGCTCCTGGCGGATAAATCGCAGGAGCTGCTCGATCAGGAAAACGCCGTCGCCACCGCCGCCGCGGAAGCGGCCGAGCATCTGGCGGCGCTTGAGACGCAGCAGCAGGAAAAGCAGACCGCGCAGCAGCAGGCGCGCACCGCGTGCGACGCCCTGCGCGCGGAGCAAAGGGAAAAGGCCCAGCGCCTTTCCGCCTGTGAGCAGGCGCTCACCCGACAGCAGGAGCGGCTGTCCGGTCTGACGGTCGACCTGCGCAGCACCGAGTCGCGCATCCGTATGCTCACGGAGATGGAAAAGGACTTCGAGGGCTACAACCGCGCGGTCAAGGCCGTCATGCACGCGGCCGAAAAGGGGACGCTGCGCGGCGTGCGCGGCCCGGTCGCAAACCTCATCAAGACCGGCGACCGCTACGCCCTCGCCATCGAGACGGCGCTCGGCGCCGCGGCGCAGAACATCGTTGTCGATACGCAAAGCTGCGGCGCGCAGGCCATTGAGCTGCTGCGCCGGCGCGAGACCGGCCGCGCGACGTTTCTGCCGCTCGATACCATCCGTCCGATGCACTTAAACAGCGTGCCGGATCAGGAGCCGGGCTATGTCGGCGTGGCCGATACGCTTGTCACCTGCGCCGCCGCTTACCGCAATATCGTCAGCAATCTCCTCGGCCGCACCGTCGTGGCCGAGACGATGAAAGATGCCATCGCCATCTCCAGGCGCTATGATCACCGCTACCGCATCGTCACGCTCGACGGGCAGCTCGTCAACGCGGGCGGCTCACTCACCGGCGGCAGCGCCGCCAAGGGCAGCGGCATCCTTTCCCGCGCAAACGAGCTCAAGCGCCTGCGCGCGGCGCTCGACACGCTCACGCTGGAGAAAAAGCAGTGCGAGGCCGAGCTTGAGGACGCGCAGACGGCGCTCGACGCGGCCCATGCGCAGCTCGACACCGTGCAGGCGCAGCTGGAGCAGGCGGTCGAGACGCTGCACAAGGCGGAGTCCGAAGCCGCGCAGGTCGCGCTGCTGAAAAACGCCGCGCAGGAGACCATTGCGGGGCAGAATGCGTCCATCGACGCCTGCCGCGCGCAGCAGAAGGCGAATCAGGATCGCATCGCGGCCGCCCGCGCCGACGCGCTTTCGGCGGAGCAGGCGCTCGCCGCGCTTCGCGCAGAGCGCGACCGGAGCGAGCTGGGCCGTGGCGCGTTTGACCGCCGCCGTCAGGAACTGGCCGATCAGCTGGCCGGCCTGCGGGCGGAGTCGGCGTCTCTGGACGCCGAGCGTGAGACCATCACGCGCACGACGCAACAGATCCACGACCTCTTTGAGGAAATGACCGGCGACCGCACGGCCCGCCTCGCCCAGATCGAGCAGGCCGAGGCCGGCACACAGCAGCTGCAGCAGACCCTGCAGATGCATGAGCGCCGCCTGGCCGAACTGCGCCAGCGCGCCGAAACGCTGCGCAGCGACCTCGCCGCGTGCAGCAGCCGCAAGCTGGAGCTCGAGGGCCAGCGCACCCGCACCGACCGCGACGCGCAGGCGCGCAACCGCGACCTGCTGGATATGCAGGGGCTCGTGTCGCGCTTCGAGCAGAAAAAGCTCTCGGCCGACATGGAGGAAAAGCAGATCCTCGATAAACTCTGGGACAATTATGAGCTCAGCCGCACGGCGGCTGAGGCGCTGCGCCAGCCGATCGAGAACATGACGAAGGCCAACCGGCAGATCGCCGAGCTGCGGCGCAATATCGGCGCGCTGGGCACGCCGAACCTCGGCGCGATCGACGAATTCACGCGCGTGAACACGCGCTACACCTTCCTTACCGGCCAGCGGGACGACATCCTCAAGGCCAAGCGCGAGCTGACCGGCATCATCGCCGACGTGACGGGGGAGATGGAGGGCATCTTCACCACGCAGTTTCAGGCGATCGACCAGGCGTTCCGCCAGACATTTCTGGAGCTGTTCGGCGGCGGCAAGGCCGCGCTCGTGCTTGAAGACCCGGAGCACGTGCTCGACAGCGGTATTGAGATCAAGGTGCAGCCGCCCGGCAAGGCGCTCTCGACGCTGAGCCTCATGTCCGGCGGCGAGATGGCGTTTGTGGCCATCGCACTCTATTTTGCCATTTTGAAGGTGCGGCCGACGCCGTTTTGCGTCATGGACGAGATCGAGGCTGCGCTCGACGAGGCAAATGTCACGCGCTATGTGCAGTATATGCGCCGCCTCGCCAAGAACACGCAGTTTCTCGTCATTACGCACCGCCGCGGCACCATGGAGGAGGCCGACCATCTGTTCGGCGTGACCATGCAGGAAAAAGGCGTGTCCCGCGTCATCGAGCTTTCGCTGGATGAAGCGGCTAAAACCATATCGTAACGGAGAAGATAGTTCTATGGGATTTTTTGATAAGATCAAACAGGGTCTGACCAAGACCAAGACGAAGATGGACGCCCAGCTGACCGGCATTTTTGCCGCCTATGAGCCGGGGGACGAGGAATTTTTCGAGGACCTTGAGGAGACGCTCATCCTCGCCGACACCGGCGTGGAGACGACGACCAAGGCCATCGCGCAGCTGCGCAAGGCCATCGAGCTCAAGAAGCTGCGCACCGGCGCGGAGGTGAAAAAGGAGTTCGTGCAGATCCTCACGCGCATCCTCAAAGTGCAGGACACCATGCTCCTGCTCACGACGCAGCCGTCGGTCGTGCTCGTCGTCGGTGTTAACGGCGTCGGCAAGACGACGACGATCGGCAAGCTTGCCGCCCAGCTCAAGAAAGAAGGCAACCGCGTTCTGCTCTCGGCGGCGGACACGTTCCGCGCCGCGGCGGCCGACCAGCTCACCGTCTGGGCGCAGCGCGCGGGCGTGGACATCGTCAAACACGAGGAGGGATCCGATCCCGCCGCCGTGGTGTTCGACTCCATTCAGGCGGCGAAGGCCCGCGGCACGGACGTTGTCATCATCGACACCGCCGGCCGCCTGCACAACAAAACAAACCTCATGAACGAGCTCAATAAGATCACCCGCGTCATCCGCCGCGAGCTGCCGGAGGCCGATATCGAAACGCTCATGGTGCTCGATGCCACGACCGGCCAGAACGGCCTCATCCAGGCCAAGCAGTTTCTCGACACGGCCGACCTCACCGGCATCGTGCTCACAAAGCTCGACGGTACGGCTAAGGGCGGCATCGTCTTTGCCATCGCAAACGACCTGCAGCTGCCGGTGAAATATGTCGGCGTTGGCGAGCAGATCGACGATCTGCTCGAGTTCAAGCCCGCGGAATTTGTGGAGGCGCTGCTGTCATGATCCTTGCAAGCAACAACGCACATAAGCTCGAGGAGTTTCGCGCCATCTTTGCGGACATGGGCATCGAGATCATCCCGCAGAGCGCGGCCAGCTGCCACTTTGAGGTGGACGAGACGGGGGAGACCTTCGAGGAAAACGCCTACCTGAAGGCCATCGCCGTGACCCGCGCGACGGGGCAGCCCGCCGTCGCGGACGATTCCGGCCTTATGGTCGATGCGCTCGGCGGCGCGCCCGGCGTGCACTCGGCCCGCTATACCGGCCGGCACGAGGATTCGGACGCCGCGCGCTACACGCTCCTGCTCCATAACCTCGGCGACCGCACCGACCGCACGGCCCGGTTCGTGTCGTGCATCTGCTGCACGTTTCCGAACGGCGATGTCCTGCGCGCCCGCGGCACGTGCGAGGGCAGCATCCTGTTCGCGCCGCGCGGGGAAAACGGCTTCGGCTATGACCCCGTGTTTCAGCCGGACGGCTATACCTGCTCCATGGCGGAGCTGCGCCCGGAAGAGAAAAACGCCATTTCCCACCGCGGGAATGCGCTCAAAATCCTGAAAGAAGAATTGAGGAACTACTATGCTGACAAGTAAACAGCGCGCCCAGCTGCGCGGTCTCGCCGCGACGGAGGACACCATCGTCCACATCGGCAAGGGCGGCATCACGGACAACATCATCACCCAGATGAGCGACGCGCTCAAGGCGCGCGAGCTCGTCAAGGGCCGCGTGCTTGAAAACTCGCTCCTGTCCGCGCGCGAGGCGTGCGACCGGCTCGCCGAGGTCTGCCGCGCAGAACCCGTGCAGGTCATCGGATCGAAGTTTGTGCTCTATAAGCGCAACGAGCAGAAGCCGAAGATCGAGCTCGTGAAAAAGGCACGCAAATGAAGATCTGCATCTATGGCGGCAGCTTCAACCCGCCGCATCTGGGACATACGGCCGCGCTGCGCGCGGTGCGCGCGGCCATCCGGCCGGATCTGACGCTCGTCATTCCGGATCGCATCCCGCCGCACAAGGAGCTCACGGCGGGCAGCCCGGAGCCGGCGGAGCGCCTGCTCATGACGATGATGGCCTTCGCAGACGAGCCGGGCGTGGAGGTCTCTGACATGGAGCTGCACCGCTCCGGCAAGAGCTACACGGCCGACACCGTGCGCGAACTGAGCGCGTGCAATCCGGACGCGGAGCTGTATCTCGTCATCGGCACGGATATGCTCACGACGTTTGAGCAGTGGCACGATTTTCGGTATCTGCTCGCTCAGGTGACGCTCGTCGCGCTCGCCCGCACGGGCGATGAGCATGCGGAGGTCGAGCGCTTCAGCGCCTACCTGCGCGGGACGTATGACGCGCGCGTCATCGCCCTGCCGGCCGAGCCGGTCCCGGTCACGAGCACGGCCGTTCGTGCGCTGCTGCCGCGGCGGCGGGGCAGCGAGTACCTCGCGCCGAATGTGTATGCGCACATCATCCAGCAACGGCTCTACGGCGCAAAGCCCGATCTCAACTGGCTGCGCGAGCAAGCTTACCCCATGCTCAAGCCGCGGCGTATCTCCCATGTCTGGGGCTGCGAGCACGAGGCGCGCCACCTCGCCGAGCGCTGGGGCTGCGATCCGGATGCTGCCGCAGAGGCCGGAATTTTGCACGATTGCACGAAAAAATTAGAGCTATCTGACCAATTGCTATTGTCTGATAAATATGGTATCATAAACGATACGGTCGAAACGGCCAACACCAAGCTCCTGCACGCCAAAACCGGCGCTGCCGTGGCCAGGGATCGTTTCGGCGTACCACTTGAGATAGAAAATGCCATCCGCTGGCACACGACCGGCAAGCCCGATATGACCACGCTCGAAAAGGTCCTGTATATGGCCGACTATATCGAGCCGTCGCGGGATTTTGACGGCGTGGACGAACTGCGGCGGCTCGCTTACACCGATCTGGATGCGGCCATGGTGCTCGGGCTGAAGATGAGCCTGGAGGATCTGAAGGCCGGCGGCATCACGCCGCACGAGAACACGGTGCAGGCATTAAACTGGTATCAGGGCAGGGAAAAAGAATATGAAAAGACGACAGAGTGACGATCGCTATCCGGGCGATTACGGCGGATATGACGATCAGGGTTACGACCGTTACGACGGCGGCTATGACGATTCCTACGACGACGGCAGCGGCTTTCAGGACGACCCGTTTTCCGAGGCATCTGCGGCGGTGAACCACCGCGTGCAGGCGCAGCAGTCGCAGGCAAAGCGCAAGAAAAAGAAAAAAGTGCGCATCACGGTCATCGTGGTCGTGGTGCTGGCGCTGCTCATCGGCGAGTTTGCGATCCTGATGAACCACTGGGTCAGCCCGCCGAGCCTGAGCGACGGCGATTCGGACGATGTGAGCGTCAGCACAGACGGCCGCAAGAAAGGGTGCTACACGTTCCTCATCGCCGGCAAGGACCGCGCGGCCGGTCTGACGGATACGGTGCTCGTCGGCATGCTCGACACGGAGAACAAGTCTCTGAAGTTTGTCAGCATCCCGCGCGACACGGCCGTGAACGTGTCCTATAAACCCAAGAAGATGAACCAGTACTACGCCGCGGCCGAGAACAACGGCAAGGACGGCGTGGAGGCGCTCATCGGCGGCGCGGAGCAGATTCTCGGCTACCGGGTCGACAGTTATGCGCTCTTTGACGTGGAGGTGTTCGTCGAGCTCATTGACGCCATGGGCGGCATTGATTTTGACGTCCCGGTCGATATGGACTATGACGACCCCGGTCAGGATCTGAGCATCCATGTCCAGAAGGGCTATCAGCACCTCAACGGCTATCAGACCATGGGCGTGTTCCGCTTCCGCAACACGTATGCCAACGGCGATATCGGCCGCATCGACGTGCAGCACCAGTTGCTTAAGGCCATGACGAGCCAGTTTTTGAAGCTGCACAACATCCCAAATCTCAACAAACTCATTGACATCTATGAAAAGGATGTCACCACAAACCTGTCGGCAGGCAATGTGATGTTCTATGTCAAGGAGTTTTTGAAGCTCGATGAGAGCGCCATCTCGTTTGAGACGATTCCCGCCAATTACAGTGGCACCAAAAACGGTATGTCCTACGTGTTCATCCACGTGGACGAGTGGCTGGATTATCTCAACACCTGGCTCAACCCCTATACGAAGGAGATCACGTCCGCGGATGTGGACATTCTCTATGAATCCAATGGGCAGGTCGTGGCCACTTCCGGCACGGTTCAGGGCCCAAACAAATGGTAACAAAAAGGAAGGATGTAGCATTATGATGCCTGCTAACGAGCTTGCTGCGGTCATCGTCAAGGCGCTGGACGCAAAAAAGGGCGAGAACATTCAGCTGCTCAAAACCCAGGAACTGACGACGCTGGCAGACTATTTCGTCATCTGCACGGCCAGCTCCTCGACGCACGTGAAGACCCTGACCGACGCCGTGGAAGCGGCGGCGGACGACGTGGGCGAACCCGTCCTGCGCCGGGAGGGGCACCGCAGCGGCAGCTGGGTCCTGCTCGACTATGGCTGCGTGATCGTGCACGTGTTCCAGGACGAGGCCCGCAAGTTTTACGATCTGGAGCGGCTCTGGAGCGACGCGGAGGTCGTGGACATTTCCGATATGCGCGCCTGAGCGCCAAAACAAAACCAACCGGGGCGGATGCTTGTTCCGCCCCGTGACCTACTTATGATTTTTTGATTTTTCAGAGAGAAGTGAATGCTATGAAGTACGATTTCCAGGCGATCGAGAAAAAATGGCAGGCGCGCTGGGAGGAAGAAAAGCCCTTCGCGGCCGTCACCGGCGACCCGCGGCCGAAGTTTTACGGCCTGATCGAGTTCCCGTATCCCTCCGGCCAGGGCCTGCACGTCGGCCACCCGCGCCCGTTCACGGCGATGGATATCATCTGCCGCAAGCGCCGGATGCAGGGCTACAACGTTCTGTTCCCGATCGGCTTTGACGCCTTCGGCCTGCCGACCGAGAACTACGCCATCAAGAACCATATCCACCCGGCCGTCGTGACGAAAAACAACATTGCCAACTTCACCAAGCAGCTCAAAATGCTCGGCTACAGCTTTGACTGGGACCGTGCGGTCGATACGACCGATCCGAGCTACTATAAGTGGACGCAGTGGATCTTCCTGCAGATGTATAAGCACGGTCTGGCCTATAAGACCACCATGCCCGTCAACTGGTGCACGAGCTGCAAGTGCGTGCTGGCGAATGAAGAGGTCGTCAACGGTGTCTGCGAGCGCTGCGGCAGCGAGGTCGTGCGCAAGGAGAAGAGCCAGTGGATGCTCGCCATCACGAAGTATGCCCAGCGCCTGATCGACGATCTGGACGATGTGGATTACATCGAGCGCGTCAAGACCCAGCAGCGCAACTGGATCGGCCGCTCCACCGGCGCGGAGATCACGTTCAAGACCAATGTCGGCGACGATATCACCGTCTACACCACCCGTGCCGATACGCTCTTCGGCACGACGTACATGGTCATTTCGCCGGAGCATCCGCTGCTCAAGCAGTGGCAGCCGCACATTGCCAACTGGGACGCCGTGGCCGCCTATCAGGAAGAGGCTGCGCACAAGTCCGATTTTGAGCGCGGCGAGCTCAACAAGGAAAAGACCGGCGTCCGTCTCGAGGGCATCGAGGTCATGAACCCCGTGACGCACAAGGCGCTGCCCATGTTCGTCTCGGACTACGTCCTCATGGGCTACGGCACCGGCATCGTCATGGGCGTGCCGGGCCACGACCAGCGCGACTGGGAGTTTGCTACGAAGTTCGGCCTGCCGATCGTCGAGGTCGTCGCCGGCGGCGACGTGACGAAGGAAGCCTTCGTCGCCAAGGACGACAGCGCCGTCATGGTCAACTCCGGCTTCCTCAACGGCATGACCGTTAAAGAAGCCATCCCCGCCATGAAGAAATACGTCGTGGAGCAGGGCTTCGGCAAGGAAAAGGTCAACTACAAGTTGCGCGACTGGGTCTTCAGCCGCCAGCGTTACTGGGGCGAGCCGATCCCGCTCGTCAACTGCCCGAAGTGCGGCTGGGTGCCGATCCCGGAGGATCAGCTCCCGCTCGTGCTCCCGCAGGTGGACAGCTATGAGCCCACCGACGACGGCGAGAGTCCGCTCAGCAAGATGACCGACTGGGTCAACACCACCTGCCCGCAGTGCGGCGGCCCTGCCAAGCGCGAGACCGACACCATGCCGCAGTGGGCCGGCTCGAGCTGGTATTTCCTGCGCTACATGGATCCGCACAATGACAAAGCGCTCGCTTCCAAAGAGGCACTGGACTACTGGAGTCCCGTCGACTGGTACAACGGCGGCATGGAGCACACCACGCTCCACCTGCTCTACAGCCGTTTCTGGCACAAGTTCCTGTATGATATCGGCGTCGTGCCGACCAAGGAGCCGTATCAGAAGCGCACGAGCCATGGCATGATCCTCGGCGAGGGCGGCGAAAAAATGTCCAAGTCCCGCGGCAACGTCGTCAATCCCAACGACATCGTCGATCAGTACGGCGCGGACACCATGCGCCTGCACATCATGTTCATCGGCGATTTTGAGAAGGCCGTCACCTGGTCCAACGAGGCCGTCAAGGGCTCGAAGCGCTTCCTCGACCGTGTCTGGAATCTGGCCGAGAGCTGCACGGACGATCCGGCCATCTCGGACAAGAACGAGGCGATCATCCACAAGACCATCAAGAAGGTCACGGAGGATATCGACGAACTGAAGATGAACACCGCCATCGCGTCCATGATGACCATGGTCAACGAGTTTGCCGCCAACGGCTGCACGAAGGGCGACATGGAGCAGCTGCTGCTCCTGCTCAGCCCGTTCGCGCCGCACATCGTCGAGGAGCTCTGGGAGCGGCTCGGCTTTGCCGCCAAGTACGGCAAGATGTGCTGCCAGTGCGACTGGCCGACGTATGACGAGACCAAGACGGTTGACACGACTGTTACCATGGCCGTGCAGGTGCTCGGCAAGCTCAAGGGCACTGTCACCGTCGCCAAGGACAGCGACCAGCAGACCGTCGTCGACGCGGCGCTGCAGCTCGACAAGGTCCAGCGTCAGATGGAGGGTATGCAGATCGTCAAAGTCATCCACGTCCCGAACAAGCTCGTCAACCTGATTTTGAAGCCGAAGGCATAACTTCATCTTGACATCGGCGGTAATTGCAATTATAATATTAACGCTAAAGCCATGCATGATGGCCCTTGAAGCGCCGCAAGGCGTATTTGGAGGGAGGGAATAAAATGTCTGAAATCTACGTCAAGGAGAACGAGTCTCTGGACAACGCGCTCAAGAGATTTAAGCGCAGCTGTGCCAAGGCCGGCGTCATGTCTGATCTGCGCCGCAAGGAGTACTACCAGAGCCCCAGCGTTCGTCGCCGCAAAAAGTCGGAGGCTGCTCGCAAGAACAAGAATAAGCGTTATTACTAATGCAAACAAAAAATCCTGCATCCGAAGATGCAGGATTTTTTTCTTGCTTTTTCAGGTCTGCGGTTCGTACACCGGCAGATCCACATACGTCGGTGCGTGCGCCAGCGCCGGGATCAGCACGTCGATGGCGTCCGCCATGCGCAGCTTGAGCGTTGACGTGTTGATGCACGGGTGGCAGCAGAGGTACGCATCCTGCAGCAGGTCGCGGTCGATGAGCAGGCGCACGCGCCCGTCATGGTCGTTCATCAGCCCCAGCACGCTCACAGAGCCGGGCGCGATGTCCAGCAGCTCGAGCATACGCTCCGGGGAGGCAAACGACAGCCGCGCGCTGCCGATCTGGTGCGAGAGATCCTTCGTGCGAAACGGCTTGTGCCCCGGCATCAGCAGCAGATAAAATGCCGTCTGCTGCCGGTTCGTGAGGAAAAGATTCTTGCAGATCCCGGCGCCGAGCACCTGCTCCACGGCGGCGCAGGCTTCGATCGTGTCGGCAGCGTCGTGATCGGCCCGGTCGTAGGCGAGCCCCAGACGGTCGAGCAGGTCGTAGCAGCGCAGCTCCTTGTCCAGCCGCTGCCCACTCACTGGGCGGCCGTGATATAAATTCTGGTCAACATACATAGCGGTAACTCCTTAAAAATCGGTCTGCCGCCATTATAGCGGCTTTGGCGTGCGGGTTCAAGTCCCGCACGTCCGGTTGACAGGTCGGGTTGAAACGGGTACAATATATGCTGTGAAACTGTGCAGAAAGGAACGTCCCATGGCATATCAGCTCATCGCCGTCGATATGGACGGCACATTGCTCAATTCCCAAAAAGAGATCACACCGCGCACGGAGGCCGCTGTTACGGCAGCGCTTGCGCGCGGGTATCACGTCGTCATGACGACCGGCCGCTGCTACCGGCAGATCGTGCCGTATATGGCGCAGTTTCCGGCCATGCGCTATGCCATCACGTCCAGCGGCGCTGCCGTGGCCGACTGCGCGCAGGATCGGATCATTTCGGCGCAGAACCTCCCGGCAGATGTCGCGGCAGAGCTTGTCCGCGCGTTCGAGGGGCTCGACGGCTTCCCGATCCTCTTCTTCAACGGCGAGGCGCTCTACCGCCCGGAGCTGCTCGATGACCCGCAGCACTTCGGCATGGACGCTTATGTGGACAATTTCAAATCCCACTGCACGGCCTGCGAGGACATGGAGCGGCGCTTTCTCGCAGCGCCCTATCCCGTGGAGAAGCTGGATTTTTACTTTGTCGATTCCGCCGAGCGCGCCAAGTACCTCGCGCGTGTGCAGGATGTGCGCGCCTGGGTCGTCCCGTGCGAGAGTGCGGGTGTGGAGATCAACGCCATCGGCGCCGATAAGGGGAGCGGGCTGCAGGCGCTGTGCCGCTGCCTGAACATTCCCATCAGCGCGACGATCGCCATCGGTGACTCGGAAAACGACCGCCCGCTCCTGCGCGACGCCGGCCTGCCGCTCGCAATGGGCAACGCGATCGCAGACGTGAAGGCCGCAGCGCGGTATGTCATGCCCGACTGCGACCACGATGGCGTGGCCGAGGCCATTGAGCGCTTTCTGCTCGCGCAAAGTTGACCCCGCGCGCGAAGCGTTGTATGATAAGAAATGCCCCCATTTTTGGGGCAGTGTAACAGGAGGCAGTGTCCATGGACAACATTCAGCAGCTAAAACAGTGGATCGACGGCAGCGACCGGATCGTGTTTTTCGGCGGCGCCGGCGTCTCGACCGAGAGCGGCATCCCGGATTTTCGCAGCGTGGACGGCCTGTATAACCAGAAGTATGATTATCCGCCCGAGACGATCCTGAGTCATTCCTTCTTCATGGCGCACCCGGAGGAGTACTACAAATTTCACCGGGATAAGCTCGTCGTTGACGGGGCCAAGCCCAATCGTGCCCACCTGCGTCTGGCAGAGCTGGAGCGCGAGGGCAAGCTCCAGGCGGTCATCACGCAGAACATCGACGGCCTGCATCAGGCGGCCGGGAGCAAAAACGTGCTCGAACTGCACGGCAGTATCCACCGCTGCTACTGCATGCGCTGCGGCCGGCCGTATCCGGCGGAGCGCGTCAACCACGGCACCGGTGTGCCGCACTGTGACTGCGGCGGCATCATCCGGCCGGACATTGTGTTTTATGAGGAGTGCCTGGACGACGATGTCGTGTCCAAGGCAGTCCATTATATCCGCGAGGCGGAGGTGCTCATCGTCGGCGGCACGTCGCTGGCCGTGTACCCCGCGGCCGGACTTTTGAATTACTACCGGGGCAGCAAGCTGGTGCTCATCAACCGCAGCGCCACGCCGTATGACGATCAGGCAAATCTCATCATCCATGAGAAGATCGGCGAAGTCTTTGCCCAGGTATAACGGAGGAAGCAGGTTTTCATGCGAATTGACGTAATGGGCGTCGGGTTTGACAGCCTGACGATGGACGAAGCGGTCGCGCGTGCGCGTGACCTGATGGCGGAGCGGCGCGCGGCCTACGTCGTCACGCCGAATCCGGAGATCGTGATGCTCTGCCGTGACGATCCCGCGGCCATGCAGGCCGTACAGGGAGCGGATCTCGTGCTGCCGGACGGCATCGGTGTGATCTACGGCGCGAAGATCCTCGGCACGCCGCTGCGCGCGAAGCTGCCGGGCATCGACTTTGCCTCGGCGCTGATGGCGCAGATGGGGCAGGAGGGCAAAAGCGTGTTCCTGCTGGGCGCCAAGCCCGGCATCGCGGATGCGGCGGCGGAGAAAATGCGTGAGCGTTTTCCCGGCCTCGTCATCGCCGGGACGAACGACGGCTATTTTCAGGACGACGACCCTGTGGTGGAGAAGATCAACGCTGCGCAGCCGGATCTGCTGCTCGTGTGCCTCGGCGCGCCGAAGCAGGAGCTCTGGATGCAGCGCAACGCACCGCGCCTGCGCGTCGGCCTCATGGCCGGCCTCGGCGGCAGTCTGGACGTGTTCGCCGGCAATGTCAAGCGTGCGCCGAAGTTTTTCCAGAAGCTCGGGCTCGAGTGGTTTTACCGGCTCCTCAAAGAGCCGAAGCGCATCGGCCGCATGATGAAGCTGCCGAAATTCCTGTTTGCGGCCATCGGCTGCAAACTTCGGGGGAAGAAACACCATGGCGAAGGGTAAACTGATTGTACTGGAGGGCATTGACGGCAGCGGAAAATCCGCGCAGTACCGCCGCCTGTGCGCTCGTTTTGACGAGATGGGCATGGCCTATCATCACATCGTCTTTCCGCGCTACGACCAGGAGTCGTCGGCGCTCATCCGCATGTATCTCAACGGCGCGTTCGGCGCGCATCCGTCGGATGTCAACGCCTATGCGGCGTCCACGTTTTTCGCGGTCGACCGCTATGCGTCTTACCGCACCGACTGGGGCGAGATCTATGAAAATGGCGGCCTGATCCTCTCGGACCGCTACACGACCTCAAACGCCATCCATCAGGGTTCCAAGCTGCCGGAGGCGGAGCTGCCGGCCTTCTTTGACTGGCTGTACGATCTGGAGTACGGCAAGATGGGCCTGCCGCGCCCGGATCTGGTGCTCTATCTGGACGTGGACCTGCCGACCTCGCTCAAGCGGATGCAGCACCGGCAGGAAAAGCAGAATACCAAGGCCGATATTCATGAGCAGGACGTGTCCTATCTGGAAAACTGCCTGCGCATCGGCCGCCTCGCTGCCGCGCACTATGGCTGGACAATCGTGCCGTTTATGAAAGACGGCGCTGAGCGCGCGCTGGAAGAAAAGCACGAGGAGATCTTCTCCATCATCCGCAGCGCGCTGTGAGCATTTCCGGGGAAAAGGATGCCCTGCGCGCGCAGCTGCGCGCCCGGCTCTCGCAGAGCGACCCGGCGGAGAACGCCGCGTGCGATGTGCGCATCACGCTGCAGGTGCTCTCGCTGCCGGCGTTTCAGGCGGCGGAGCGGATCTTTGCCTATTGCAGCGTCGTGCCCGAGGTGGACACGCACGCCATCCTTGCGCAGGCGCGGCGGCGCGGCAAGACGGTCGCGCTTCCGGTCACACAGCCGGATGGGCAGATGCAGTTTGCGCGTTACGACGGCGCGCTCGTGCCCGGGCGCTTTGGCATTCCCGAACCGCCGCGCAGCGCGCGGACGCTGCTGCCGCAGCCCGGCGACCTGATGCTCGTCCCGGCGCTGGCGTATGACCGCGCAGGGCGGCGTCTCGGCCGCGGCGGCGGGTACTATGACCGCTTTCTGGCGCGTGTGGACTGCTGCACCGTGGGGCTGATCCGCGCGGCGTTCCTGCTCGACGCGCTGCCGGCCGAATGGAACGATGTGCCGGTTTCCGCCGTCATAACCGAGGACGGCGTTTTGCGCCCACAGGAAAAACCGGGGCTCCCGGAGGAGCCCCGATCGGTGTCAGGCCGTTAGCAGCCGCAGCCGCAGCCGTTGTTGTTGTTGTTGTCGCAGCCGCAGTTGCCCCAGCCGCCGCAGCAGAAGAGCAGGATCAGAATGAGGATGATCCAGAGACAGCTATTATTATTTCCGCAGCACATAACCAAAACCCTTTCTCCGCGCAACTGATTTTTGCGTGGCCAGACCCCGCGCGGTGCATGGATCTGGCGCAATGTTTTCCGGCGTGACCGGAGAAACGGCGCCGTTTCCGTCCGTCGCCTTATCTTATGCCCCTCGGGGCATGGGGGTTCCTGCGCCGTGTGGGCGGCAGGAACGAATTCCATGTTGACAGGGAGACCGAACCATGTCTGATCACTTTAAGAACTTTGATGAGCTGTTCCGCGACGAGCAGGATTCGTCCCGCCCACAGCGTTCGGCAGCCGCGCAGCCGGCCCGCCGCCGTCCGGCACAGCCGGAGGGGCAGCGCCCCGCACATCCGGCCCAGCCGCGCCCGGTACGTTCGGAGGGACAGCGCTCCGCGCACCCGGCCCAGCCGCGTCCGGTGCAGTCGGAAGGACAGCGCCCCGCGCGCCCGGCTCAGCCGCGTCCGGTGCGTCCGGAGGGGCAGCGCCCCGCGCGCCCGGCCCAGCCGCATCCGGTGCGCCCGGAGGGACAGCGCTCTGCGCGTCCCCATCCCGCGCAGCCGCATGCACAGCCCCGCCCGGCCCAGACGCAGACGCCGCGCGCCGAACAGCCGCGGCAGCAGCGGCCGGCTCGCCCCCATACGGAGCAGGCGCCTGCCGCGCGCCCACAGCCGACCCCGCGCCCAGCGCCGGAAACGGAGGTACAGGCAGCGCCTGTCGAGCGCGCTGCGCGCCCGGCAGAGCCGGAAGCGCCGCGCCGCGCCGGCCGCAGCGGCTGCCTCGGCGGCCTGATCTATTTTGCCTTTGTCGTCAGCATCAGCATCATTCTCGCCTGCGTCGGCTGGATGGCGGCGTCGGACGTACTCGCGCTCAACAAAGAGCCGGTCACGGCGACGGTCACGCTCGATAAGTCCGAGTTCAAGGACGTCACCATTTCGTACACGGACGCCGACGGCAATGCCAAGGAGCGCTCCGGCCATCAGGTGAGCGTGGGCTACGTGGCAAAGCAGCTCAAGGATGCCGGTATCATCAAGTATAAGGGCCTCTTCGAGCTTTACTGCAGTGTTTCGCACGCGAAAACGAAGATTGACCCCGGCACGTATGAGCTGAGCACGAACTATGATTACCGCGCGCTCGTCAAGAAGATGCAGGTCGGCTCCGGCGCCATGGTCACGACCAAGGTCACCATCCCCGAGGGTTATACGATGGAGCAGATCTTCCGTAAGCTCGAGGATGAAAACGTCTGCTCGTATGACGATCTCATGGACGCGGCGGCCAATTATTCCTACAACTACTCGTTCATCGACCAGAGCATGCAGGGCGACGCCAAGCGCCTCGAGGGCTTCCTGTTCCCGGATACGTATGAGTTCTATCAGGGCATGCAGGCATCGAGCGCCATCAATAAGTTCCTGGAGAACTTCCACGACCGCATCACGGCCGAGATGCTCGAAAAGGCGGACGAGCGCGGCATGACCATGCAGGAGGTCGTCACGGTCGCGTCCATGATCGAAAAGGAAGCGGCCAACGACGATGAGCGCGCCATGATCGCCGCCGTCATCTATAACCGTATCGAGGCCGGCATGCCGCTGCAGATCGACTCGACGATCATGTACGTCCTGCCGGAGCACAAGGATGTGCTCACCGTGGAGGATACGAAGATCGACAGCCCATACAACACCTATCAGAACAAGGGCCTGCCGCCCACGCCGATCGCAAACCCCGGCCTTGCGTCCATCAAGGCGGCGCTCTCGCCGGCGAGCACACAGGCGCTGTACTACGCGCTCGACGCCGAGTCCGGTACGCACAAGTTCTTCACGAACTATGGCGAGTTCCAGGCGTTCGTGGCAAAACAGAGTTATTCACAATAAGCGGGGACGAATATGAACAAACCGGAATTGTTATGCCCTGCCGGAGATCTGGAGCGCCTGCAAATGGCGCTCCATTTCGGTGCAGACGCAGTGTATCTGGCCGGAGCGCAGTTCGGTATGCGCGCCGGGGCGGAAAATTTCACGCCGGACGGCATCCGCGCGGCCGTGCAGCTTGCGCACGCGCAGGGCGCCGCCGTGCACGTGACGTGCAACACCCTGCCACGCGATGACGAGATGGCGCAGTTGCCGGCGTATCTGGAGCTGCTCGACGACGCTGGCGTGGATGCGATCATCGCGGCCGATCTTGGCGTGATCACGCTCGCAAAGCGCTATGCGCCGCACGTCGCGCTGCACGTGAGCACGCAGTTCGGCGTGGTCAATTCGGCGGCTGCGGCGGCGCTGTATGATCTCGGCGCGCAGCGGGTTGTGCTCGCGCGTGAGCTGTCGCTCGCCGAGATCGCCGCCATCCGCGCCCACACACCGCCTGAGCTGGAGCTCGAGGCATTCGTGCACGGGGCAATGTGCGTGTCGTTTTCCGGCCGCTGCCTGCTGTCAAACTATCTCACCGGGCGCGATGCCAACCGCGGCCGCTGCGCCCAGCCCTGCCGCTGGAAGTACGGCCTCACGGAGTCCAAGCGCCCCGGCCAGGTGTTTGACATCACGGAGGACGCGCGCGGGACGTACATCTTCAACTCCCGCGACATGTGCATGATCGATCACCTGCCGGAGCTGCTGGCGGCCGGCATTACGAGCCTGAAGATCGAGGGGCGCACCAAGAGCGCCTATTATGTCGGCGCGGTCACGAATGCCTACCGCCACGCGCTCGACGATGCCGTCGCCGGGCGGCCGCTCGACCCGGTCTGGCAGCGCGAGGTGCTGCAGATCAGCCACCGGCCGTACAGCACCGGGTTCTACTTTGGTCAGCCGGGGCAGTACACGGCAAACTCCGCCTACTTTGCCGGGGCGGAGGTCTGCGCCGTTGTGGAGGGCGTTGCGCCCGGCGGGCGCGCCGTGCTGACGCAGCGCAACAAGTTTTCCGTCGGCGACACGCTCGAGCTCGTCACGAATGCCGCGCCGCCCGTGACCTTCACGGCGCAGGATCTGCGCGATGCCGATGGCCTTCCGCTCGAGAGCGTGCCGCACCCGATGCAGCGCTTTACCATGCCGCTGCCGTGCAGGGCAGCGCCTTTGTCGCTCGTGCGGCGGAAATTACCCGCCGAAACGGTTGACATTCGGCTCGAATGTGGTAAAATATAAAAATCCAGAACAGAACGCTTGGATGGAGAAGAACTGTGCAGCACCCGGTCAGCAGAGAGAAGGGGACGGTGGAAGCCCTTCGGCCGGCAGCATGGCGGCCGCTCCGGAGCGGCCCGGGACGACCGGGACGTCTGTCCGCGTTAAGGACGACTTGAGACGCCGCGTGAGCGGCAATCAGGGTGGTACCGTGAATGCTTGAATGCCTTCGCCCCTGTCCATGGGGCGGAGGCATCTTTTTTTGAAAGGAGACGTGTTATGGACTGTCTGCGTTGTCATGGCGAGATGGAGCATCTGGGGCAGGAATCCCTGCAGCTCGGGCAATACGGCCTTTTGACCGGCCACTTGTCCAACCTCTTTTCCGGTGCGCTGGAGGTCGATATCTATGCCTGCAGGCGCTGCGGCAAGCTGGAGTTTTACCGCGCGGACGCGCCCAGCCTTTCCGAGCGGCTGCAAAAAGAGTGAAGCAAGAGAATTTGATTTGGAGGATAGATGATTATGAAACCATATGGTCTGAATGAACTGCGCGAAATGTTCCTGCGCTTTTTCGAGACGAAGGGACACCTGCGTCTGCCGAGCTTCTCGCTCATCCCGCAGGATGACGCGAGCCTGCTGCTCATCAACTCCGGCATGGCGCCGATGAAGCCCTACTTCAAGGGTGACAAGGAGCCGCCGCGCCACCGTGTCTGCACCTGCCAGAAGTGCATCCGCACCGGCGATATCGAGAACATCGGCAAGACCGCGCGCCACGGCACGTATTTTGAGATGCTCGGCAACTTCTCCTTCGGCGACTACTTCAAGCATGAAGCCATCGCCTGGTCGTGGGAGTTTCTGACGAGCCCGGACTGGGTCGGCCTCGATCCCGAGCGGCTGTACCCGTCCGTGTATGAAAAGGACGACGAGGCGTTCAACATCTGGCGCGACGAGATCGGCATCCCCGAGAGCCGCATCACCCGCCTCGGCAAGGACGATAACTTCTGGGAGCATGGCTCCGGCCCGTGCGGCCCCTGCTCGGAGATCTATTTTGACCGCGGCGAAGCCTACGGCTGCGGCAAGCCGGACTGCGCGCCCGGCTGCGACTGCGACCGCTATATGGAGGTCTGGAACAACGTCTTTTCCCAGTTTGACAACGACGGCAACGGCAACTACTCCGATCTCGTTCAGAAAAACATTGACACCGGCATGGGCCTTGAGCGTCTGGCCGTTGTCTGCCAGGGCGTGGATTCGCTCTTCGACGTCGATACCGTCATGAACATCACCCACAAGGTCAGCGAGATCACCGGCGCGCACTATGGTGACAGCCACCAGACCGACGTGTCCCTGCGCGTCATCACCGACCATATCCGCGCCTCCGTCATGATGATCTCGGACGGTATCCTGCCGTCGAACGAGGGCCGCGGCTATGTGCTGCGCCGTCTGCTGCGCCGCGCGGCGCGCCACGGCAAGCTCCTCGGCGTCAACGAACCGTTCCTGTATCAGGTCGTGGACATGGTCGTGCACGAAAACGAGTGCCAGTACCCCGAGCTGCGCGAGAAGCAGGCGTATATCACCCGCGTCATCCGCAACGAGGAGGAGAACTTCGCCAAGACCATCGACGCCGGCATGCACATCTTCTCCGACCTGCTCGCCGAGCATCAGGCCAAGGGCGAGCGGGTGTTCTCCGGCGCGGATGCGTTCAAGCTCTATGACACCTACGGCTTCCCGATCGACCTGACCCGCGAGATGGTGCAGGAGCAGGACATGACCGTGGATGAGGATGCGTTCCAGGAGCTGATGGAGCAGCAGCGCGTGCGCGCGAGAAAGGCGCGCGAGGCGCTCGGCGACCTGGCATGGGCCGGTGTGGACCTCGGCCTGGACACGACGCCGACGAAATTCACCGGCTATGACCACACGGTCGACCAGGGCACGATCCTGGCCATCGTCTGCGATGGTGAGGTCTGTTCGGAGATCGATGAGGGCAAGCAGGGCGTGCTCGTGCTCGACTGCACGCCGTTTTATGCCGAGATGGGCGGCCAGGTGGCCGACCACGGCGTCATTGAGACGGACGGCGCGCTCTTCCAGGTGACGGACGTCCAGAAGGACAAGGCCGGCAAATTCCTGCACCACGGTGTGATGCACTCCGGCCGCCTGCAGGTCGAGCAGACCGTCACGGCGCGCATCGATACCGACCGCCGCAAGGCGATCATGCGTGCGCACTCGGCCACGCACCTGCTCCAGGCCGCGCTGCGCGAGGTGCTGGGCGATCACGTGCATCAGGCGGGCTCGCTCGTGGAGCCGGATCGCCTGCGCTTTGACCTGACGCATTTCTCGGCCATCACGCCCGAGGAGCTGGAGCGGGTCAATGAGATCGTCGGCGACTGGATCCTCGACGGCATGGATGTCACCGTGTCCGAAATGTCGATGGCGCAGGCCAAGGCCAGCGGCGCGACGGCGCTTTTCAGTGAGAAGTACGGCGATGTCGTGCGTGTGGTGAACATGGGCGGCAAGTCCGTTGAGCTCTGCGGCGGCACGCATGTGGACAACACCGCCAAGATCGGCCCGTTCCGCATCACGGGCGAGAGCTCGGTCGCGTCCGGCGTGCGCCGCGTGGAGGCGATCACCGGCAAGGCCTACCTGCGCGAGATGGAGACCGTCAACCGCCGCATGTACGCGGCAGCCGAGGTGCTGCACGCCAAGCCCGCCGACCTCATTGCCAAGGCAAAGGGTTTCACGGCGGAGCTCAAGGAGGCGCGCCAGAACGTTGAGCGCATGAAAGAGAAGATCCTGCACAGCGACGTCGACCGTTTCCTCTATGCCTCGAAGAACATCGGCGGCATCAAGGTCATCACGACGACGCGCACCGACCTCGAGGCCGGCGACCTGCGCAAGCTCGGCGACTTCCTGCGCGATAAGGATCCGGACACGGTCGCGGTGCTTGCGACGGCGACGGAGAGCAAGGTCACGTTCGTGGCCGTCTGCGGAAAGAACGCCGTGGCCAGGGGCATCCGCGCGGGCGATCTTGTGCGCGCCGTGTCGGCGGTCACCGGCGGCAAGGGCGGCGGCAAGCCGGACTCCGCCATGGGCGGCGGTAGCGAGGTGCTGAAGATCGACGACGCGCTGGCCATCGTGGACGATTTCGTGGCGGAAAAGCTGGGACTGTAAGGAGGTTTCATTATGAACGACTGCCTGTTTTGTAAGATCGCGGCGGGGGAGATCCCTTCCACCTGCCTGTACAACGATGATGATGTTTATGCGTTCCGCGACATCAATCCTCAGATGCCGGTGCACTTTCTCGTGATCCCGAAGCAGCACATCGACTCGGTCGCGGCCATCACGGCGGAAAACTCCGCTGTGGTCGCCAAGTGCTTTGAGGTCATTGCGAAGCTCGCCGCGCAGGAGGGACTGACCGGCGGCTACCGCGTCATCTCCAACTGTGGCGACGATGCCGGCCAGACCGTGCATCACCTGCACTTCCACGTCCTCGGCGGCGCGCCGATGGGCGAGAAGCTGCTGTAAAGGCAACGAAATTCGGCGGCGGGACTTGTTCCGGCCGCCGTTTTTGTTTATAATGTCCCCAGAGATAGAGGGGGGAGCGGGCGTGCGAAAGCTGGCATACTGCGCAGGCGGATTTTCGGCTGCGATCTTTCTGGCGCATTTTCTGCTGCCGGCGCGCTGGGTGCTGCCCGGTGCGCTCGCGGCAGTCGTGCTTGCGCTCGTGACGCTGCTGCTCCCGGGGCAGACGCGCCGCAGGGTCATGGCCGCGCTGCTGTCGGCAGCCATTGGCTTCGGGTGGTACGCAGCGGCGTCGGCCCTGCGCCTGACGCCTGTGCAGAACGTTTCCGGCGATGTGCAGACGGTCACGGCGCGCGTGACGGAGTATCCCGTTGCCTATGCGCGCAGCTATGGGCTGACCGCCCTGCTCACAAGCCCGGACGTGCCCAACTGCAAGGCGCGGCTCTACGTCTCCGATGCGGACGCCGCTGCGCTGCGCCCCGGCGACGAGATCACGGCGGACGTGAAGTTCCGCCCATCCACGCTGCGCTACGGGGAGGAGACGGACGCCTACATTTCCAAGGGCATATACCTCATCGGCAGTGTGCGGGACAAAACGCTCGCGCGCACCGGCGTCTGGAGCCGCAGCTGGCTCTACTGGCCGAAAACCGTCGCCCAGTCGATCAAAACGAGCGCGCAGGCCGCCTTCCCGGCGGATGTGCTGCCGTTTGCGCAGGCGCTCATGCTCGGCGATAAATCCGCGCTCTACGCGCAGGATCTGGACATTCCGCTCAGCACGACCGGTATCATGCACACGGTCGCGGTTTCCGGCTTGCATCTGGCGTTTCTGCTGGGCTTTTTGCGTCTGTTCACCGGCAACCGGCGCATGACGGCCATCATCGGCCTGCCGATGATGGTTGTGTTTGTCGTCATGGCCGGATGCAGCCCGTCGGTGCTGCGCGCGGCGTTCATGACGGCGCTGGTGCTTTTTGCGCCGCTGCTCGGGCGGGAGAACGACCCGCCGACGTCGCTGCTGACAGCATTGGCCATATTGCTCGCGGCCAATCCGTTTGCCGCGGCGAGCATCAGCCTGCAGCTCTCGTTTGCGTCCATGGCGGGCCTGTTTTGTGTCTCTGGTGCGCTGTACCGCGCGCTCGATGCGCGCCTGCTGCCCACCGATGTGAAGCTCTCGCGTCCGCGGCGGAAGATCCGCGCCTTTTTCAGTGCCACAACGGCGAGCTCCGTCGGCGCCATGGTGTTTACCGTGCCGCTCACGGCGCTGCATTTCGGCAACATTTCGCTCATCGCGCCGGTTACGAACCTGCTCATCCTGTGGCTGCTGCCGGCCGCGTTCATCGGCTGCTACCTCGCGGCGCTGCTCGGCCTTGTCTGGGCATGGGGCGGCACGGCGCTCGCGTGGGTGACGGCGTGGCCGCTGCGGTATATCCTCGCTGTGGCAAACGTGCTCTCAAAACTTCCGGGTGCAGTGCTGTTCACCGGCAGCCGCATGGTCGTCTGGTGGCTCGTGCTGGTGTATGCCATGTTCGGCGCGGCGTGGCTGCTCTCCCGGCGGCGTAAGGTGCGCTATTGGATACCCGCTGCGTGCAGCGTGCTGGCACTGTGCGCGGTGCTGACCGTCAATGCCGTGCAGCTGCAGCGCACATCGACCGTGACGGCGCTCGATGTCAGTCAGGGGCAGAGTATCGTGTTTTCCAGCGGGCGATCCTGCGCCGTAGTGGACTGCGGCGGCCGCTCTACGGCGGAAGATCCGGGCGACCTCGCGGCGCGCAAGCTGCTCGCGCAGGGGCACCGGAGCCTTGACCTGCTCGTGCTCACGCACCCGCACGACGATCATGTCAACGGCGTGCTGCGCCTGATGCACTGGCTTCCGGTGCGCACACTGGTCATCCCGGCCGCTGCGGATATCACGCAGGCCCCGCTGAGCGACATTCTCGCGCTCGCGGAGGCAAACCATACGACCGTTGTGCGCGTGGACGCGCAACAGACGATCGCGGCCGGCGGCATCTCCGTGCGCCTGTATCCGGAGCCCTGCGCCGGACAGGAGGACGGCAGCATGATCGTGCTGGCCTCCATCGGCGATTATGACACACTCGTGCCCGGCGACGTGGACACGACGGCAGAGGTGAAGTTTCTAAGCTCCTGCACCTATCCCGACATTGAGCTGCTGCTCGTCGGCCACCACGGTTCGAAAAGATCCACCGGTGACGCATGGCTCGACGCCATCGCGCCGGACGCTGCGATCATCTCCGTCGGCTACAACAGCTACGGCCATCCGACGAGTGACACGCTCGAGCGCCTGCAGGCGCACCACATACCGATCTACCGCACCGATCAGATGGGCGACATCACGGTGCATCTCTCGTGAGGAAACGCTATGGCAAAAGCAAGAGGAAAAAAGAAAACGGAAGTGCTCGACTACGGCGCACAGGTGCGCAGCCTGCGCGAGCAGGGGCCGGGACGGCTGTACCTGCTCTGGGGGCGGGAGGATTACCTGCGCGAGCAGTACCTGCTGGAGCTGAAAAAGCTCTGCCTGCCCGGCGGCGAGGATGACTTCAGCTATCACCGGTTTGACGGGGCGGAGCTCGACTTTCAGGCGCTGGCGGACGCGGTGGACGCAGTGCCGTTTCTGACCGAGCGCACGCTCATCGAGGTGCGTGGATTCGACACGAACAAGTGCCGCGAGGAAGAGGCGCAGGCGCTCGTCCGGGTCATCGGCGACCTGCCGGATTACTGCACGCTGGTGTTTCTGATGAGCACGGATTTTGAGCCGGACGGCCGCCTGAAGACGACGAAGGCCTTCAAAAAATACGGTGAGCTCATCCAGTTCACCGCCCAGGGGGAGAGCGCGCTTGTGCGTTGGGTCGGCAAACGCTTTGCCGCGCACAAGAAGCACATTTCGCCCGAGGACGCCCGCCAGCTGATTTTCTTCACCGGCGGCCTGATGAACAGTATGATCCCGGAGATCGACAAGATCGCGGCCTACGTTTCGAGCGACACGGTCACGCGCGCGGACATTCTGGCCGTGGCGCACCGGCTGCCGGAGGCGGTGGCTTACGAGCTGACCGACCGGCTGGCCGATCAGGACTATGACGGCGCCATGCGCATTCTCGCGGACCTCCTCGCCGACAAGGCGAACACACCGATCTTCCTGCTCGCCGTCATCGGCCAGCAGATGCGCAGGCTTTATGCCGCGCGGCTCGCGCGGCACGCGGGCCTTGGCACGGGCGATCTGCGCGCGCTGCTCGGCCTGCCGTATGACTTCATTGCAGAAAATCTCCTGCGCTCGGCCCGGAAATTCTCCGGCCGCCAGCTCGAGGAGGCGGTGCGCCTGTGCGCGCAGACGGACTTTGCCATGAAAAACACCGGCGCGGACGACGCCGAGCTGCTCAAGGAGCTGCTGCTGCGCATCGCCGTGGGAGGCGCGGCATGATCCGCATCCGCGAGGCCATCATCGTCGAGGGCCGGTATGACAAAAACACGCTCGCGCAGGTCGTGGACGCGCCCATTCTCGAGACGTCCGGCTTCGGCATCTTCCACGACAGCCAGCGCCTGGCACTGCTGCGCCGCCTGGCCGAAACGCGCGGCATCATCGTCCTCACGGACAGTGACGGGGCGGGCTTTGTCATCCGCAACTATCTGCGCGGAGCGATCGACCCGGCGCAGGTCAAGCATGCCTATATCCCGGACGTAGCCGGCAAGGAGCGGCGCAAGCGTACCGCCTCGAAAGAGGGCAAGCTCGGCGTGGAGGGCATGCGGCCGGAGGTGCTGCTCGAGGCGCTGCGCCGCGCGGGCGCGACCATCGAGGGCGAGGACGCGCCGCTGCCGGGCGCGCGCATCACGAAGGCCGACCTCTACGCCGCCGGACTCACCGGCGGGGCGGACAGCCGGGCCGCCCGGCAGCGGCTGCTTGAGCAGCTCGACCTGCCGGAGCATCTGAGCACGAACGCATTGCTCGAGGTGCTCAACGCGCTCATGACGCGCGAGGCGTTTCGGAATCTGTGCAAATAGCTGAAAATCGCCGTATCCGGGGGAGAAAACACCAGATACGGCGAAATTTTTCGTGCAAATGCGCCGGGCCTGTGGTATAGTACTGTACGGAATTATGTAAAGTAATCGGAAACCAGATATATGGAGGATCCACATATGAAATGTCCGTTTTGCGGCTTTGCCGAGAGCAAGGTCATTGATTCCCGTCCGGCCGAGGAGGGCGCAACCATCCGCCGCCGCCGCGAGTGCCTTGCGTGCCAGAAACGCTTTACGACCTATGAGATCATCGAGACGCTCCCGCTCGTTGTCATCAAGCGCGACGGCAGCCGCCAGAGCTTTGACAAGAGCAAGCTCATCAACGGCATGGTGCGCGCCTGCGACAAGCGCAAGGTGCCGCTGCCGGTGCTCGAAAAGATCGCTGACGAGATCGAGCAGGAGCTGCAGAGCGCGCTTGAGCGCGAGATCACGACCGAGCAGGTCGGCGAGATGGTCATGAAGCGTCTCAAGGACGTGGACGAGGTCGCCTATGTGCGCTTTGCCTCGGTCTACCGCCAGTTCAAGGACATTGATACGTTCATGCAGGAGCTGACGAAGCTCCTCAACGACCGCGGCTAAAAAATGTTGCCGAGCGTGATGCGCTCCCCGTCGGCGAGCCCCTGAATGCGCACGCGCAGAAGGGCGATGTCCGCCGCGGCGGACGGATCGCCGGTCTCCGCCGTGCGGATCGCCCGGCGGAAGCCCTCCGTCACGGCGTCTGTGCTCTCGTGCGGGAGCATACAGTGGGCATAGTCCTCGGCTTCGCTCCAGCGCGCAGACGCCGCGCGCAGCGTCTCGATCGCGCGCGCCGGGTCTTCGGCGGCGCAGCTTGCCTCCGCCTGCGCCACGGCCTCGTCGAGCTGCGTGCACATCCGGGACAGATACCGGAGATTCCACGCGCACAGGCCGATGAGCACGAGCAGCAGCACGCCTGCAAACAGTTCCTTTTTCATCCGAGCTCCTTTGCCGCAAAGTAGACCTGTCCGGCGTCGTTCATCATCAGCAGGTAGACGTCCGCAATGCACTGTGCGCCGCGCTGCTGCACCTGCTTTTGCAGCCAGCGCTCATCGCGTCCCATGCGTTTGAGATTGTCGCGCAGGATGCGGCCGTTGTTGATGAGGATGGAAAAATAGCCGGTGTCCTCGGTTTCCATGTGCATCTGCTCGGCCGTTACCGGCTGCTGTGCCGGGGCGAGGATGATGTTGAGCTGGCCGTTGGTTTCGAGCACGGCGTATTCCACGCTCGCAATGTCGAGAATGCCCTGATTGCGCAGCTCCTGCGTCAGCTCGTCGAGCGTGAAGCGGTTGCGGTGCATGGCCTGCTGGGCGATGCGGCCGCGCTCGATGATGAAGTTCGGCCGGCCGTAGAGCAGCTTGCGCAGGTGAATGCTCTTGTACGTCAGGCCGGAGAAGATCAGCTCGCAGCAAAACAGCACCAGCAGCGGAATGAGCCCGTAGCTCAGCGGCAGGGAAGGGTTTTGCAACGGAATGGACGCGATGTCCGCGATGAGCACGGCCACCACCAGCTCGGACAGTTCCAGCTCGCCGAGCTGCCGCTTGCCCATGAGGCGCATGGCCACGATGAGCGCAAGAAAAATGATCAGTGTTCGGATGAGAATGATCGCCATGAGATTACCACCTTTCCAGGTCGGTTTAGTTTTTCCGATTCGTGCGGGTTCATACCCGCATAGGAGGTGTCCAAAATGAAGTTTACAAAAATGCAGGGCTGCGGCAATGACTATATCTATGTCAACTGCTTCACCGAGACGGTGGCCGATCCTTCGGCCGCGGCCATCCGCCTGTCCGACCGCCACTTCGGCGTCGGCGGGGACGGTCTGGTGCTCATCTGCCCGTCGAACGTCGCGGATTTTTGCATGGAGATGTACAATGCCGACGGTTCGCGCTCGGAAATGTGCGGCAACGCCATTCGCTGCGTGGGCAAATATGTCTACGACCGCGGCCTGACCGACAAGACCGAGCTCACGATCGAGACGCGCGCCGGCATCAAGACGCTCTGGCTGAACGTGGTCGGCGGCACGGTCGAGACCGTGCGCGTGTGCATGGGCAGCCCGGAGTTCCGGCCGGAGAAGATCCCGGTCGCGGCGGCGGGGGAGACCTTCCTCGAGCAGCCGATCGACGTGCTGGGCGCGACATGGATCGTCTCGTCGGTCAATACCGGCAACCCGCACTGCGTCACTTACGTGGACGATGCCATGGCGCTGGACTTCCCGCGCATCGGCCCCGCGTTTGAAAATCACAAGCTGTTCCCGGCGCGGGCAAATATCGAATTTGTCGAGGTCGTGGACGATCACACGCTGCGCGTGCGCGTGTGGGAGCGCGGCAGCGGCGAGACGCTCGCCTGCGGCACGGGTTCGACGGCGGCGCTGGCCGTCACGGCGCGGCTGGGCAAGTGCGGCGACGAGGCGGATGTGATCCTGCGCGGCGGCACGCTGCACATCGCATGGGATCGGACGCAGGACCTGCTGTATATGACCGGTCCTGCAGCCTTTGTGTTTGACGGTACGGTCACGCTCTGAGCGCGGCCGCGATGATGGTATAGGAGGTCACAAACCATGAAAACGATCATCGGAACGAAAGCAGATGTTGCAAAAGAGCTGACGGCACAGGTCGCGGCCGTGCTCGCAAGCAAGCCGGAGGCGAACATCGCCATTTCGGCGGTGGATCTGCCGGCGGAAGTACTCGATGCGCTCGCTGCCAGCGACATTGCCTTTGACAGGGCGACGCTCTTTCAGGCGTGCGAATACTGCGGCGCGGCCGGCAAGGGTGCGTACGCGGTCGGCACGGCGTTTTCGCCGCTCACGGCTGCAAAGCCGTTTGCGGCCGTGCACGCCCCGGACCCGGACGCGGATGCCGAGCACGCGGCGGACTACGACGCCGCCATTCAGGCAGCCGGGGGACTCGATCTGGTGATCCTCGGTCTGGGTGAGCGCGGCCACGTTGCGTTCAATGAGCCGGGCGCGGGATTTGGCGAAAAAACGCACATTGCCAAGCTCGCGGAGGTGACGCGCGAGGCCATCGCCGCGGACTTCGGCACGCTCGAGCAGACGCCGGAGCACGGCATCACGATCGGCATCCACACAATCCTGGGCGCGAAAAAGATCCTGCTCGTCGGCTTTGGCGCGCGCTGCGCGAAGGCGGCCAACGCCACGCTCACGGGCCGTCCGGAAACGTTTATCCCCGCGTCGTTCCTGCAGCTGCATACGGATGTCGAGGTTTATCTTGACGCGGACGCTGCTGCGCAGTTATAATCAATAGTTGCCCGCGGCGTTTGCGGGCGATTCTGATCGGAGGGAAGCATCCATGTCCAAATATTTCGGCACAGACGGCTTCCGCGGTGAGGCCAACGTGGGCCTGACGGTGGAGCACGCCTACCGGATCGGCCGGTTTCTCGGCTGGTATTACGGCCGGGAGCACAAGTGCTCGGTCGTGATCGGCAAAGATACCCGCAGATCCAGCTATATGTTTGAAAATGCCCTGTCTGCCGGCCTGACGGCCTCGGGCGCAGACGCCTATCTCATGCACGTGACGACGACGCCGAGCGTGTCCTACATCGTCCGTTCGGACGATTTTGACTGTGGCATCATGATCAGCGCGAGCCACAATCCTTTTACGGACAACGGCATCAAGCTGCTCAACAGCGCCGGTGAAAAGATGGAGCAGAGCGTCATTGACGAGATCGAGAACTATCTCGACGGCAATCTGGAGATCCCGTTTGCCACGGGCGCGAACATCGGCCGCACGCAGGACTATTCCGCCGGCCGCAACCGCTACATCGGCTATCTCATCAGCCTGTCCACGCACTCGTACAAGGGCATGAAGGTTGGTCTGGACTGCGCCAACGGCAGCACGTGGATGATGGCGAAGAACATCTTCGACGCGCTCGGCGCGGACACGTATGTCATCGGCAATGAACCCGACGGCACGAACATCAACCGGGACTGCGGCTCGACGCACATCGAGAACCTGCAGAAGTATGTCCGCCTCAACCGGCTGGACGTGGGCTTTGCCTTTGACGGCGACGCCGACCGCTGCCTGGCCGTGGATGAAAACGGCTCGGTCGTCAACGGCGACAAGATCCTGTATGTCTGCGCACGCAACATGCAGGCCGAGGGCCGCTTCGGCAATTCCAAAGTGGTCACGACGGTCATGTCCAACCTCGGCCTGTACAAGGCGCTCGACGAGGCCGGCATCGGCTATGAAAAGACGGACGTTGGTGATAAATACGTCGCAGAGAATATGCGCGCCAACGGACACCTGATCGGCGGCGAACAGTCCGGGCACATTATTTTCGGCAAATATGCCAATACTGGTGACGGACTGCTGACGGCCATCAAGCTCATGCAGGTCATGCTCGACCGCAAAAAGACGCTCTCCGAGCTGGCCGCGCCGGTGCGCGAGTACCCGCAGCAGCTCACGAATGTGGAGGTCGATGACAAGGACGCCACGCTCCATGACCCCGCGGTCGTTGCGGCGGAGCAGGCCGTCACCGAGCGGCTCGGCGACGAGGGGCGCATCCTCGTGCGCAAGAGCGGCACGGAGCCGGTGCTGCGCGTCATGGTCGAGGCGGCCACGCACGCGCTGTGTGAGGAAAATGTTGCGTCTGTGATCGACGCCATGCAAAAGAGCGGACATTTGATCCGGGTGAGATGATATGATGACGATACAAGACCTGCTCGACCTGAGCAAGACGATCGCGGCCCCGCTGTTTGCGGGCAAGACCTATCCGTGGGAGGCTCTGGCGGAGATCGGAGATTTCATTCTTCAGCTCGGCCCGACGCTCCCGGCGGAGGAATACGAGCAGCGCGGCGAGGACATCTGGATCGCGCGCGATGCCAAGATCTTCGACAGCGCTTATATCGCTGGCCCCTGCATCATCGACCACGGCGCTGAGCTGCGCCAGTGCGCTTTCGTGCGCGGCAATGCGATCGTGGGCAAAAACGCCGTCGTTGGTAACTCCTGCGAGCTGAAAAACGTTGTCCTGTTTGATAACGTCCAGACGCCGCACTTCAATTACGTCGGCGATTCCATTCTCGGCTACAAGTCCCACATGGGCGCGGGCTCCATCACGTCGAACGTCAAGAGCGACAAGACGCTCGTCGTCATCAAAAATGGGGCCGAGCGAATCGAGACCGGCCGCAAGAAGGTCGGCGCCATCCTTGGCGATTATGTGGAGGTCGGCTGCAACAGCGTCCTGAACCCCGGCACGGTCATCGGCCGGCACTCGAACATCTATCCGGTGTCGTGCGTGCGCGGCGTCATCCCGGCGGACAGCATCCTCAAGTCCTCGGGCGAGGTTGTCCACAAGAAATAAAAGCAAAATCCCATCGGCGCAGGCCGATGGGATTTTTGCTGCCACCCGCGGCCTTACAGCAGACTGCGGTAGTCCTCGTCCGGCGTCACGCAGTCCGGCGGGAAGAACTCGTCGATGGGGAAGTGGATGCGGCTGAACATCGAGCACGGATCGTCCTCGGTCGAGCCCTGGCACGCTTTGTCCGGCATGCAGTAGTCGTAGGCCGGGATGAGCAGCTGCGTGTCGCGCTCGAGCCGGATGATCGAAAACTGCCCCAGCGTCACGTACAGCTTCTTGCCGCAGCAAGTCAGCGAGAGCTCTTCGCCCATGGCGTCGAGGATCTTCTGCGGGATGGCGCGCGGCTCCTGCTCGGACTCCACGGAACTGCCGCAGTCCACCAGCTTCATGTGCAGGGCGATCGGGTCGACGGATTCGACCACGCCGATCGGCAGGCCGTTCTCGCACGGATCGCAGCAGCAGTCGTCGGAGGCAAATACCTTTGCGCTCGCCTGACTGCCGAAGAGCATGACGCGCTTATCGAAGATCGCAAGGCCGCACACCGGCTCGCAGCCGGGGAACGTCTCGCCGCGCACGCGGTAGAAGTACGTCACGTCCACCGTATAGTAGCCCTTGTTGAAGGTGATCTCCTTGACGTGCACGTCGGCGCACAGCAGCTCGGCGCTGCGCGGGCGCACGCTCAGGGCGCAGTCCAGCTTTGCCTGCGAGCAGGCCGTGGGATACACCCGCAGGTCCTCCACGCAGTCTTTGTCGCGGCAGGAATCGAAGATCTTGCGCGTATGGATACAAACCGCTTCCCGGACGGCGGCGCTGCCCTCGACCGGTCCCGGTACCACTTTGTCTGCCATTTCATAACCTCCTGGCATCAGATTGAAGCACGCTTCAGTAACAGTGTATGCGTGGCGGTTTTCGATGTGATTCCTTTTGAAAGCGCTTTACACAAAACGCTTTCCGCGTTATAATATATTATTATCCCATATGGGAGGTGCGCCATGGAAGGGCTCGGTTTCATTCACGAGAAACTCGACATTAAGATCCTCATCCTCTACATTTTGAATCATTTACCCGCGGCGGTGGATGCGCAGACGTTGTCCGACCTCGTTTTCTGCGACAACGGCATCGGCTATTTTGATTACTCTGACTGTCTTGCGGAATTGGTGGATACGGCGCACATCACGGAAGAGGGCGGCAAGTACCGCATCACGGAAAAGGGCAGCCGCAATGTCAGGGAGGTCGCCAGCAGTCTGCCGTACTCCGTGCGCATGAAGGCCGACCGCGTCACGGAGCCGATCGCCGAGCAGATGCGCCGCGCCGCCATGATCGTCGCGCAGCATACGAACACGCCGGAGGGCGGGTGCAATGTGCATCTCTCGCTTTCGGACGGGATCGGCCGGATCGTTTCCATGCAGCTGCTGGCTGCCGACGAGGCGCAGGCGCGCACGATGGAGCACTATTTTAAGGCACACGCGGAGGATGTCTATCAGACGCTCGTGCGTATGCTCACAGAAAGCGAGGAAAACAAAGCATGAACACCTACATCCCCGAGGGCTATAAGAGCCTGCTCGGCGTTTATGACACGCAGAAGGCCATCGGCCTGCTCAAACGTCTGTTTGAGGATCAGCTTGCCGCGAAGCTGAATCTGTTTCGCGTTTCGGCGCCGCTGTTTCTGGAAGAGGCCAGCGGCCTGAACGACAATCTCAACGGCTACGAGCGCCCGGTTTTGTTCGATATTCCCCAGGCTGGCAAGGAGGCGCAGGTCGTCCAGTCGCTCGCCAAGTGGAAGCGCATGGCGCTCCACCGCTATGATTTCTATCCCGGCAAGGGCCTTTATACCGACATGAACGCCATCCGCCGCGACGAGGATGTGCTCGACAATCTGCACTCGGTCTACGTCGATCAGTGGGACTGGGAAAAAATCATCGAGACCGGCGACCGGAATCTGGACTATCTCAAGTCTACGGTCATGGATATCGTTGCCGCTGTCTGTGACACGCAGCGCACCATGCGCGCGATCTATCCGCAGCTTCAGGTGCTGCCGGAGCTGGAGCGCCAGGTGACGTTTGTCACGGCGCAGGAGCTGGAAGATCGTTATCCGGACCTGACGCCGAAGGAACGCGAGCACGCCTTCGTGCGCGAGCACCACACGACGTTCATTATCGGCATCGGCGGCGCGCTGCGCTCCGGCAAGCCGCACGACGGCCGCTCGCCGGACTATGACGACTGGACGATGAACGGCGACATCCTGTTCTGGAACGAGCTGCTCGACTGCGCGTTTGAGCTCTCGTCCATGGGCATCCGTGTCGATCCCGAGAGTTTGGACCGACAGCTGACCATTGCCGGCTGTGACGACCGCCGCGAGCGGACCTATCACAAGATGCTGCTGGCAGGGCAGCTGCCGCCGACGATCGGCGGCGGCATCGGCCAGTCGCGCCTGTCCATGCTGCTGCTCGGCAAGGCGCACATCGGCGAGGTGCAGGCGTCCATATGGGACGACGAGACGACCGCCGCCTGTGAGCGGGCCGGCATCCTGCTGCTGTAAATACGGGTATCTGCAACGCCCCGAGATCCGTGATTGATAATCCGTGATCTCGGGGCGTTTTTTGGCGCGTTTTTCGCGCATTTTGGCGAATTAAGATGTGAAGAAAGCCCAAAAACCGTCACATTTGCACCCCGATGTGCTATACTTGCCCACGCAACACGAAAAGGAGGGACGGCGGATGCGGTCATGGCTTTCAAAAAATCGGCATGTGTACTGGCTGCTTGGCTTGATTGCGCTGGCGCTGGCGTATTTTGCGACGCAGCACGTCGGTCTGCGCTACCATGTCGTGCACCTGCCGCTCGATGACCGGATCCCGTTTTGTCCGGCGTTCGTCGTGTTTTACATCCTGTGGTATTTTTATGTGCCGGGGTGTATGCTCTGGGCGTGTCTGCGGGCGAAGGACGTGTTCTGCCGGCAGGCGGCGGCACTGTTTTCGGGCGCGTTTTTGTGCGTAGCCATGTTTGTGCTCTACCCGACGTGCATCGACTTTCGCCCAGCGGCAGAGGGGGCGGGCGTGTTTCGGGCGCTTTGCCGGCTCATCTATGCGCACGATGCGCCGGTCAACGTGTTTCCGAGCCTGCACTGCTATGAGGCGCTGGTGCTGCATCTGGTGACGTTTCGCGCGCCGCCGCTGCGTGCGCACAAGGCGCTGCGGCTGGCATCCTTTGCGCTGGTGGTTTTGATCTGCCTGTCCACGCTGCTCATCAAGCAGCACTCTGCGGCGGATCTCATCGCTGGCTGCGCACTTGCCGTGGCCGCGCATTCGCTGACAACGTATCTGTTTTCCAAGAGGAGGTCTCACCATGATCATACGACCGTTTAACGCCGCCTATCTGCTGCTCCTTGCGTTTGCCGCCGGAGCGGTCGTGCTGCTGTGGGCTCTGCTGCGCGGCCGGTCGGAGCGCTGCCGTGCCGCCGTGCTTATCGCGCTGTGTGCAGTGAACATCATCGGATTTTTCGTCTATAAAGGCTTTTTGTCCCGGGATGTGCAGTTTTTGCAGGCGTCGGGGCTCGACCGGTTCAACTGGTTCAACGAGCTGCCGCTGCAGCTCTGCAATATCAACATGTTCCTGATCCCAATCGGCATCCTGACGCACCGGCGCTCCTTGCTCGGCTTCGCGTTTTTCGTCGCGCCGCTCGGTGCACTCATGGCGCTCGTGTTTCCGGAGGCGCCGTTTGTTGGCTACTCTCTGTGGCTGCCGCGGATGCTCGGCTTTTACGTCACGCATATCCTCATCATCGTCTGCGGTCTGAGCCTCGTGACGCTCGGCTTTTACCGACCGGATTTTCGGGACATTCCCGGCATTGCGGGCACGTTTTTGCTGCTCGGTATCGGTGCGCTGGCGGTCAATTTCCTGCTGCGGCACACGGTCTGCCCGCTGGCAAACTACTTCTTTGTTTACGGCGGGGACGTGGACATCAGCATCCTGAACCTGTTCTGGAAGTGGCTGCCCGTGCCGTTTTTGTATGAGATGCCGGCGCTTTTGATCCTTGTCGGCTATATGGCGCTCATCTGCCTGCTCTTTTCCGCGCGGGATCAGCGCCGCGCCCGTGAGATCGCCGCGGTATAAAAAACAGCCTGATGCATATGCGTCAGGCTGTTTGCTTTTTGAGCGTAAAAAGACCGCTGCGGACGCAGATTCCGCAGCGGTTCGTGGAGCGGGATACGGGAATCGAACCCGCTGAAAAGTTCCGTAAAGCAATTGAAAATACTACGTTTTTTCTGGCGTGTTAGCATTTTTGTTAGCATTTTGCGCAAAAAATCCGGCCATAGCGTTTTCTGCCTTGACCCGGTCAGCGTTTGCGATGTGCGTATAAATGCGTATCATGGTCTGGTTGTCTGCCCATCCGCCAAGCTGCATCATTTCCAGCTCCGGCACGCCGAGGTGATACCCCAGCGACGCGAAGCTGTGCCGAAGCCCGTGCGTTCCGACCTGCGGCAGCCCATTGCGCGCGCACACGCGGTTGATCTGGTGGTAAATCGTGTTCGGGTTACAGCGCACGACCGGCCCGGACTTGTCCTCGACGGCCTCCAGCGCGGCCAGCAGCTCCGGTATCATGATAGGGATTGTGCGCGTGGAAGATCGGTTTTTGTTGGATGCCTTTTGCTGCGGCCGCTGATCCTCGCCGATGACGACCGCACCGGATACGCGGATCGTCTTTGCGGCCAGGTCTATGTCCGACCAGTTAACCGCCATGATCTCCGAGCGGCGGAGGCCGTGCAGCGCCAGCAGCGCGGGAATGGCAAACGGCTCGTTTGCAACGTCCGCCACGAATACTCTGATTTGCTCTGGGTCGAGCCATTGGCGTTCGTTCGGCGGCACTTGCGGCAACGTTACCTTGGGCACGTCGTACCCGCCGAATTTCAGCGCGGCCGCCACCATCATCCACGCATTTTTCAGCGTCTTCGGTTTCACGCTTTTTGCCTCGGCGCTCACAATTGCCTGCCAGTTCGTGATCTCACGGACTGGTTTTTTCATTTGCGCGGTGAACCGATTCCGCGCCATGGATTTGTACTCTCGTATCGTTGACGGCGACAGCACGCCGCGCTTGGCGTCGATGTACGCCGTCACACACTGCTCCAGCGTTTGCGTACTCTTGCAGGGGAGACGCTGCCCGTTGCGGTAGTCGGCTTTGATCTTTTCCGCCTGTTTGATGCACTCTGTCCGCGTCGGGGCGGATACAGGTATGCTCTCGCCGCTGAGCCGCATCTGGATAAACCATGTTCCACTTTTCAATTTTCGCGGCTCAGGGACTTTCATGGTATTCCTCCTCCTATGCTGAGTACTATAATCTGCGGGATTCAGCTATACTTATTTGTATTTTTGTGAATTGTCAAGTAAAAATGTGCGCAATTTTTATGCAGTATAGGTATTGAAAATTATACAAATTGTTCTATAATATTAACAACAGGATCCCCCGCACCTCTCCGCTTTGCGCGATGTGTCCCCGGGGGAACATTTATTGTTTGGCGGTGCTTTTATATGGAAGTTAAGCCAGCGACTACTTATGAGCAGCAGATTGAGAAATTGAGGGAGCGAGGCTGCTATATCCGAGATGAGCGGATTGCAGAAAGAATTCTGTCACAGTTGAACTATTATCGGTTCAGCGCGTATTTTTTGCCGTTTCGCAAGGAGGATGAAACCTATCGCGAAGGGACAGATTTCATGACGGTTTATCTGATCTATGAGTTTGACCGTGAAATGCGGCTGCTTTTGCTTGGCGCTCTGGAGCAGGTAGAAATTTTCATGCGCTCGCACTTGGCATATTTTCATGCGCATACATATGGGCCGCTCGGGTATGAGAATAGCGGTAATTATGACAAGAAACATAAGCACAGCACGTTCATGAAAAACTTCAATCGCGAAGTAGAGAACAACAAGAAATCCCCACTAGTTCAGCACCACAAGGCGCATTATGGTGGGAAGTTCCCAATCTGGGCGGCTGTTGAGTTATTTACGTTTGGCATGACATCGAAGTTCTTCGCGGACTTACCGCGCGCGAAAAGAATTGAGTTTGCAAATTCCGTGATTTTTGAAAACGAGAAGAAAGTGCAAAGCTGGCTGAAATGCTGCACGGATTTACGGAATACATGTGCACATTACGGCCGCCTGTATTATCGCCGATTTTCGTCTATTCCGGCTTCGCCGGATGGGTGGCAGAAAATGGGCCAAATGCTGTTTGATGAAATTATCGCCGTGAAAATGTTATATCCGGACTGCAATGTGTGGAATGATGTGTATTGCGAAGGAATTAAACGGTTGATTTCAAAATACGGGAACGCAATAAATCTCAATGCCATAGGATTTCCGGAGGGCTGGGAGGATGCGCTGATTAAGGCTCCGCCGCGGGGGACATCGCGCGAATCAGGTAAAGAACTTGTCACATCAGCAAATTAAATTTTATTTCTGCCCCGGTGCGCTGCACCGGGGCACTTCCAATTCCGCCCGGGCGCACAGCACCCGGGCGGTTGTGATTATTTCGCCTTTTCGAGGCGCACGGTTTTGGTGGTGCCGAGAGCCGATGCCTCGTAGATGATCTCACCTTTTTCATATGTGAATGTCTTGGTATCAGCGCTGGACGCCAACAGGGCAGAGCCGGTTTTCTCTTTATCGTTCGCAGATTCCCATGTATAGGGCTCATCGGCCGTTTCCGGAGCAACGAATGTTCCAGCCCAATATAGGGACTTGGACTCGCTGTCTGTGTTGACCCAGTAGATTTCGATCGTGTCGCCGCTGATGGTAGCCGCCTGGTAGCTTTCCTTCGAGTCCGAGTTTGACTGCACCCATTCACCCGTCAGATCTGGGGGAGTGGCGACTTCAGGCGTCTTTGTGTCGCCGCCGTTCTGGCTGCCGCACGCCGTCAGGCACAAGACCAGAAGCATGGTTGCGATGATGGACAATAGGCGGCTTTTTACGAATGTTTTTTCATAGATATTCTTCCTCTCGTTTTTCTCACCGTTAGGCGGATAATGTACGATAAAAGAGACTGTGCCGTGCCGCCGCCCCTGCGCATAATAAGCGTGCAAGCACATATGATGACAGACTCGAAGGGTTATACATTCTTGTTAATGCCGTAAAAAATCTTGCCTCGGTGCAGGTTGCGCTTGTAGTAGCAGCGCGTGGATAGCTCTTGATCTGGATTTACGCACTTGCCAGCATCGCTGCATGCCTCGTAGCGAGAGCAGCAACCGAAATCTGTGGGCAGCGCATCGATCATATCATTGAGAATTGCGGAGAGTAGCGGTGCATAGCCGACGATCGATTCCGCATTGGTGAGAGGCAGGCGCACATAATACGGATCCGACTTGAGGTGAGATGAGTCAATATCCGCTGGAATCATTTGTTCGTATTTGATTGGGATAGCTGCATAGCTTTGCCTGCCACGGATGCTGATGCGGCACACAAGATTGTTTTCGCTCCCAAGGTATAAGGAACTGTATTGTGCGCCGTCGGCCTTGAAAATAAGCATGTCCGCGGGCGTAGTCGCGTTGCGCATTGTCTCGATGAGTGCCGGCTCAATCAGCTTATATGCTGCGGTTTCAGCCGATATCTCATCCAACATATCCAGAGTGATTTGCTCTATCATACTGTTGCCCCCATATCCGCGAGCTCCAAAAACTCGCGCTCATTGATGATTTGTATTTGCGCTTGCCCATTACTGTTGAGCTCGTGCGCCTTGAGTTCTTTTGTGCTGTGTCCGCTTGCGCCGACGGCATCCGGATCTTGCTCGCCGAGGACTAGATAATGTACTTTTTTGGACACGGATGATTTAACGGTTGCGCCGCAGTTTACGGCAATCTGCATCGCTTTTCTGCGGTCGATGCTGAGTTCGCCGGTAAAGACAACGTTTTTGCCATAGAGGCGATTGCATTTGTCGATTGTGCAAACTGTTGGTGAGATGTCGCGTGGCTGAGGCGCATTTGAATATTTCTTATAGTACGACGGCTCGTGTGCTGGTTTGCGCACCGGCTCATGCGCTGGAATAACATTAGCGTAATGATGGAGGCCTATGTCTGGAGAGGTCGCAAGGTATTCCCAGACGGACAAGCAGCGACTGTTTTGAATTCCTGCGACGGCAATCATTGCGCATACCTGCGCATCGTCAAGTGCGTTGTGATGCTGCCCAAGCTGGATGTGTAGCACATCAGCACAGTGATCTAGCCTAACCTTAGCGATGCCGAGAGAATGAGCAACGTCCAAAGTGTCAACGTATATAAAGTCAGCAATCTCGTAGCTCAAAGACTGCAGCAGAACTGTCATGTCAAATTGGGCGTTATGCGCAAAAACGGGCGTGTGCAGTGAAAACATACTGGAGATATCAGGCCAAAGCTCGTCCAGCGTTTTGGCATTTGCAACATCATTGTCCGTAATGCCGTGCACAGAAATATTGTAAGGATCAAATCCGGCCACGCGCGGCTTGATGAGTGAGTAATATGTATCAACGATACGCTGGCCGGACACGGCTGCAATGCCAACAGAGCAGGCGCTTCCGCGGCTCGCATTGGCCGTCTCAAAGTCAATAGCTAAAAAATCGTAGCTCATATTCAACTTCCATCTTTCTTTTGCGTTGGTTTTATCGTAAGGAGATATAAAGCAATTTTATCATTTTGTGGCTTGAATGTCTATTCTTTCTTTGATGTACGATAAAAGGGACTGTGCCACGCCGCCGCCCCTGCGCATAATAAGCGCGGAGGCGATGAAAGGTGAACTATCAAGACTACAAAGACGCGCGCGATGCATCGTGGCGCATTCTGATCGACTGCAAGGTGACGGAGCTGCCGGTCAGGATCAGCGGCGTGTGCCGCGCGCTGGGCGTGTCCGTGCGGAGGTATACGCCGGCCGAGCGGGACAACAACGACGGCATGTCCACCGTCGTCGGCGGTGCGCCGACGATCATGGTGTCCAGCCTGACAATTCCCGCGCGGCAGCGCTTTACCTGCGCGCATGAGCTGGGGCACATCATCCTCGGCCACGTCGGCCGGTATGACCTCGTGTGCCGAGAGCCGGAGCCGGGTGACAACCCCATCGAGCAGGCGGCCAACGTGTTTGCCTCGCGTCTGCTTGCCCCGGCCTGTGTGCTCTGGGGCTGCGGCGTGCAGTCGGCCGAGGACATCGAGCGTCTGTGCGACATCAGCCGAGCGGCTGCAGAATTCCGATGGAGCAGGATGCAGGAGCTTTACATGAGGCAGCGCTTCTTAACCTCGCCGCTCGAGCGGCTGGTATATGCGCAATTTGATGGCTACATCAAAGGTCATCGGCTTCGGGGAGTTGGTCAATGAGTGTTTTCAGAGCGGCGACCTGGTCGTCGCTCAAATTTTTTTCGATGAAGCTTCCGTCGCGGCCGGCGATGCGGACGACGTTTTTGTGATTGTTAAGCTGCGCGTTTCCTTGCTCATCATTCCATCCCATGAGATATGCAGCGGATACGCCGACCGCTTCCGCGATTTTTTCCAGCCGGTCGAGCGGGATATTCGTTACTTTTCCAATTTCGTATTTATAAATAGTCTGCTTAGTGGTGCCACATTTTGAGCCGAGCTCTTCTTGTGTGAGGTTTGCCGATTCGCGTGCGGCCTTGATTCTTTCTCCGATTGTCATTGCAATGTCACCTTTCTTGGTCTGTAACTCGATTGTATCACATTTTTTTCGCAAATCAAGTAAAAAATGACTTGACAAGTCACCGGCCGTGGTGTAAAAATATAAGTAACTTAAAAAGTTACCAACGGAGGTGAAAATATGAACGTGGCAAAACTCAGGGGAATCATCTCGGAACGGGGGATGTCGCAGAGAGAAGTCGCAAAAGCGATTGGAATCAGCGAGAAAACATTCTACACAAAGATGAAAAATGGGAAGTTCGGGACAGATGAGGCCGAAAAAATGATAGACCTCCTTCGGATTGAAAATCCCGCAGATATTTTTTTGCGCTCGCAGTAACTTTGTAAGTTACTAAGCAAAACCATCCGCAAGACTTTGCAGATGGTTTTGACAAAATTCATTCGATTGATTGGAGGCGAGAACATGAGAAAAATTACTGTCCTCGACTTTTGCAGCCAGATTGGCGCGGCCAGCGATAAAATCCCCATTGTGGTGAAAGATGGCATGCAGGAGATTGGCCGTTTCAACAGTCTGTACAACATCCCCGCCGTGGCCGCGCCGGGCGTGCTGGACGCTAAAGTCAATTTCGTGACGCTGAAATGCTCCGAGATTATCATCCAAGTCAAATTAAAAGACTACAACAGCAAGCTGTAACTGCATGACCGGCTGGCCTATGCATATTGTCAGGGAATGAACTGGGCGGAGAATGATAGCCATTCCTTTATGGTGTCGACGGGCAAATTCTCCATGAATATGATGCCGGAATCGGTAAGCGTGTAATTGCCGCAGATGTCCGTTTTTACATATTTCGCGTTTGACAGCTCTGCCAAGCTGTCGGAGACGGCTGCATCAATGGCGGTGGCATCGTGTGATTCGGTATCGAAATAAACTGCGGAGGATTTTGCTTCTCCGCTTGCGCGCCTCGATTTATAGGCTTTGTAGATCGTAGCGAGAGCCTTTTTCGCGTCTCTGGTAAGTGTGTGATCCATGAATTTTCCTCTCCTTACTTCAGCAGTTCTATTCCAGCTTGGAGGATGAAGGAGGAAATGCTGGATATGGCAGCGTTGAACACACTTGGGAAATGGGACTTTAGTTTTTCCCATGTGGTTGGATTTCTCGTCACTTTTAAGTATTCAGTTCCTTTTGCCGAAATACCTGTAAAAACATATGAACGTGCTCCGCCCTTGAGTGCTGTGCTGCGCGGGATGGGCAGATTGACTAGCCCAAGCTTCACCAGATATTCCGCAGCATTGTAAATGTCGTCGGATGTGTAATTGCTGAGCGGCTCCTCATGAAGCACCTTTTTGAGCTTTATGGGCTTGACACGTTTTCCGGTACTGCTGATTTCAAGACAACTGTCGAGGTATTGCAGCAAATCACGGGCGCAATCTTCATTTACCATGAGTGGTACATCCTTTCATACGCAGAATTTCCATGTTTTCCATTTGCAGTATATCAGAGAGCGCCGAAGTTTTCAATATCAGCACATTTTTTTAAAGGAGAGAGGTACATATGCCAAAACTGAGGAAGCGCACCAGCCGCTATGACCAACTGCAGACGCTGCTCTATGGTCAGATCCGGGTGCAGGGCGTCAAGCCGGAGACCCTGATCGGCTGCTGCCGCCAGACGGCGGCGAACCGGCTGCAGAACATCGGCGGCATGACCATCAACGACCTGCTCGCGCTCGGGCGGGGATTGGATATCCCCATCGACACCCTGCGCGCAGCGATCAAATATCAGTAACGAGAAAGGAGAAACCAATGAAAGCAACAGGAATCATCAGAAGAGTCGATGACCTCGGCCGCATCGTGCTGCCGAAGGAACTGCGCCAGACGATGGGCATCCGGGCGGGTGATCCCATGGAGATCTACACAGACGCGGACAACATCATCCTGCGCAAGTATGCGCCGGGCTGTGCGTTTTGCGGAAGTGTGGACGGCGTCCGGCATATCCACGACGTGCCGATGTGCGCTATCTGCGCGAACAACATGCAGATGCTGTACCGAACGGCAGAGGGGAGTGACGACGAATGAAGGTATTCGGAGATCCGCGCGCCAAGGCGAAGGTGCGCCGCTACATCGTCTGGGGTATCGAGGATGGCATCGTCTGCGCGTCCTTTATCGCCGGCATCGCGCTGGCGGGGTGGCTGTTTCACATCCTCTTCGCTGCGCTCGGCGTCGCATGAGACGTCCGGAGGTCGTATATATGTCACCGGAAGAGCTGGCCATGCGACGCCGGAATGACCGCTGGGCAGCGCATGGCCGCGCGCGGGTGGCGCTCCCGGGGCGCAAGGCCGTGGTCGTACCGTGCGCATCACCGTTCGCGGCGATCCAGTGCGCGGCGGAGCTGTGGGGCGTCCCATGGCAGGAAGTCGTCCGCGGGGCGCGCGTCATGTGGGCGCCGCCGGAGACATAAAAAGACACCGCCTGCGAAGATCGTCAAACCCGCAGGCGGTGAAAACCCAATAGCGCACAGGGCGCGCTACACTATATATATTATAGCATACAGTTGCCCGCCCTGCAAGCCGAAAAACGCTGACGCCGCAAGGCGTTTTCAGCTTCGGTAAGACCAATTACTAACTCGACCGGAGACAGACAGGGAGGCAATCATGCCGTATGTACATCGCACCGTCGTGTGCGGGGAAACGGTCGAGCACCGCAAGATGTATTCATCCCGTGTGCACAGCAAGGAAGTCAAGCCGCGCAAGCGATCATCCGAGAAGGAGACCTCCAAGCGTCAGGAGCGCATCAACGAGCGCGTGGCCGAGGAGCATCTGCGCTGGCTCATCAACTGTAACTACCATTACGGCGACTTCCATCTGGTGCTGCACTACTGGTGCAAGCAAGTCACGCTGGAACAGGCCGAGCGGGACAGGGCAGCGTTCCTCCGCGAGCTGCGCAAGGCGTACACCAAAGCGGGCAAGCGCCTGAAATACATTGCCGTGCTCGAAACCAAGCACATGACGAACGTGCATCATCACATCCTCCTGCCGCGCTTTGACGCGCAGATCATCGCCGCCGCCTGGACAAAGGTGACCAATGGCGCGGGCTCTATCAGCTTCCAGATGCTCGATGACCGCAAGAACCACGCAAAGCTCGCGTCCTACCTCATCAAGGAATCGCGCTCCACCATGCGCCGCTGCCGCGAGCAGGGCATCCGCCGCCGGCGGTATACCTGCAGCGCCGGCATGGCCAAGCCGGAGATCCGCTATCAGGTGACCAAGGCCGAGACGTGGAGAAAAGAGCCGAAGGCCAGACGGGGGATGCATCTCTATCGCTTTGACGATGGGTCGGAGTATAAGAGCGGCTGGCACGAAGTGAGCGGCTGGCCGTGGCAGGAGTATTACGAGATCAAAGACACCGCATAGAAAGGAGCATCCACAATGAGTATCAGCATGGACAGCCTGCCGCCGCGCTATCAGAAACAGGCGGCGCGCAAGCTGGATCCCGCAGCGTATGAAAAGGCGCTGCAGTTTTTCCACGCCGAGGAGACCAAGAGCCCAGCGCGCCAGGCGCAGGGGAGCATCAGCCACGCGCTCGGCGAGGGCTTCGAGGCGCAGATCCTCACCGCGTGCGAATATTACCGGTCGATCTGTCACGCGGAGATTGACAAAACGCCGGAGCCGATCAAGGTCATTTCCGGCCGGCATCAGAATCCGAGCGGCTGCTGGTCGTTCGAGGCGGTTTTCACCAAGCAGGCGCAGCCGGATTTCCAGGGTACGATCGACGGCGGCAGCAGCGTAGTGTTCGAGGCCAAGGCCACGGACAAAGACCGCATTCTGCAGAGCGCGGTCACGGAAGAGCAGGCGCGTGCACTGGAATCGCACGCCAATATGGGCGCGCTGGCGTTTGTGCTGGTGTGCCTGCGCGGGCGCGCAGTGTATCGTGTCATGTGGGAGGACTGGCAGAACATGAAAGAACTATTCGGCCATAAGTACATGACGGCCGTGGAGCTGGAGCCGTACCGGGTGCAGCTGCGTCAGGGCGTGATCCGGTTTCTCGGCGATCCGGAGTGAGGTGGGCACATGGCAATCAAAAACTATACGACGAAAGTGGACGTATATACGTCCATCGGGGAAATCCAAGGCGCGCTTGCACGCCACGGCGCCACCAAGATCATGATTGACTACGATAATGGCAAGCCGCAGGCAATCGCGTTCGGGATCGACACGCCGGCGGGGCCGCGCGGCTTCCGCCTGCCGGCGGCCGTAGACGGAACGCTGCGAGTGTTCGCGGCGCAGAAGATCAAGGCCGACCGAGAGCAGGCAGAAATGACCGCGTGGCGGAATGTGCGCGACTGGATGCTGGCACAAATGGCGCTGATCGAATCCTGCGATGTGCCGATGCAGCAGATCTTCTTGCCGTATATGGCAGATGATCGCGGACGGACGGTGTACGAGCTGTATGCCGCCGGGCAGCTCGCGCTCGGTGCGGGGGAGGCGACATGATGCTGCGCACACAGGAGACACTTGACGGCGAGATCATCGTTGACAGCTTTGCCGGTGGCGGAGGCGCGTCCACGGGAATTGAGTTGGCGCTGGGGCGAATCGTCAATGCGGCGATCAATCACGACCCGGCAGCGATCCGGATGCACGAAGCGAACCATCCGTACACGGAGCATTACCAGGCATCTGTCTGGGATGTGGATCCGGAGACGGTCTGCCGAGGTCGGCCGGTGGCGCTGGCATGGTTCTCGCCGGACTGCAAGCATTTTTCAAAGGCAAAGGGCGCGGCGCTTGTTGACCGCAAGATCCGGGGCCTCGCGTGGATCGCCCTGCGCTGGGCGGCGAAGGTGCGCCCGCGCGTCATCATCCTTGAAAACGTCGAAGAGTTCCAGACGTGGGGGCCGGTGCGTAAGGGGAAGCCGGTAAAGAAACTGGCCGGTACAACGTTCCAGAAGTTTGTCGGGCAGCTTCGGGCACTGGGGTATACCGTGGAATGGCGCGAGCTGGTGGCAGCCGACTATGGTGCGCCGACTACCAGATGTCGGCTGGTGCTGATTGCCCGCTGCGACGGACGTGCGATCGTCTGGCCGGAGCGCACACACGCCCCGCGAGACAGTGCGGAAGTGCGCAGCGGAAAACTGCTGCCATGGCGCAGCGCCGCGGAGATCATCGACTGGTCGCTACCGTGCCCTTCGATTTTTTCGACGAAGGATGAAATCCACGAGCGGTACGGCATTTCCGCCGTCCGGCCGCTGGCGGACAACACCATGCGCCGCATTATTCGCGGCGTGGACAAGTTGACGATCAAATCCGGGGCACCGTTCATCGTTGAGTGCAACCATTCAGGAGGTGGGCACGTCACGGATAGCCAAGAGCCGTGTAAAACGATTACGGCAAAGCACACCGGTGGCATTTGCCGGCCGGTCCTCACGCCGCTGACGATGACGAACACCAGCAACAGTGTCGGGGCACCGGTCTCCGAACCAATGAACACAGTCCGTACAGGCGGAGGCGGCGGGCAGATGCTGCTATCGCCGTCACTGATCCAGTACCACACGGAGAAAACAGAAAGCGCCCGAGCGGCTGGACTGGATAAGCCAGTCTGCACGGTGGACGCCTCGAACCGTTACGGCCTTACCTGCGCGAATCTGGTGGAGTATTACGGCGGCGGCCGGCCGTTGGATGTGCAAAGCCCGATGCATACGGTCACGAGTCACGACCGGGAAGCCGTGGTTGCTGCACATGTAGTCAAGTACAAGCGGGACGAGGTCGGCACACGGCCGTCGGAGCCGCTGTCGACGCAGACAGCGGGCGGCGTGTTTGGCTGCTGCAAGGCAGTGCTTTGTAAAATCGGCACATCCGAGCGGCTTCACTACTGGCCGCAGATCCGCGATCTGCTGAACCGGTACTGTGGCTACGCACTGGGCACGGATGACCTGCTGCTCCTGTCAATCGGCGGGGTGCTGTACTATATCGCGGATATCGGCTTGCGGATGCTGTCGCCTCGGGAGCTGTACAACGCCATGGGCTTTCCGCCGGATTACATCATCGACCATGATGCGGCCGGAAAGCCATACCCGAAGACGCAGCAAGTAGCCAGATGCGGCAATGCCGTCTGCCCGCCGATGGCTGCGGCCGTTGTGGCAGCGAACCTACCGGAGTATGCCATGCCTAGGAAAATTGAGACGATGGCTGCACTCGCTGATGCGGTGGCTATGTAAAAAACAAAGGAGGACAACCATGAATCACGAAACCCAAAGAGCGAGCATCCTGCAGATGGCGCAGGGTGCATTCCAGGAGCGCGTGGACTATGAGATGCAGCGCTGTGTTGACAACATCCTTGACGTCAACACCAAAGCAACCGCAAAGCGCAAGATCACGCTGACGATCGAGCTGACACCGGACGATGACCGCCGGCAGATCCGCGTGAAAGTTGTTGCCAAGGCCACGCTCGCGGCGACCAATCCGGTCGCAACGTCGCTTTGCGTTACCACTGATGGCAACGGGGAAATGGTCGTTGCCGAAATGGTGCCGCAGCTCCCCGGCCAGATGCGCATGGACGGGCATGAACAGGAAGCACCGAAAATTCTGAATCTGCTGCAGGCCAGCCAGCAGGCAGCCGAATAACGAAGGAGGATATGACAATGTTCGCAGAAATGATCGACAAAATCGTGAGCCTGAAAGAAACCAAAATCTTCGAAATTGATGGGCAGACCTATTCCGACGCCAATCTTACGCGGATCCCGCCGCATGTGGATCGTCCCGATTCCGTCAGCGTCAGTGGTCTGGATGCTGTCTGCAAGCTGGTGCGCACCGAGATCGCAAAGGTTGGGACGACCATCATGGTACATGTCCGGGATTATAACAAGGTCGAAGTAATGACGACGTATCTGCCGGACTTCTCCCGCAATGTCCTGTATCGTGCGCAGGCGGACGCGCCGGGCATGCGCACTGGCTGGCGTGACCGAGAAACTGCGCTGATCGAGCTGCGCAGTTTGTTCATCCCGAACGGAGGCACGGAGTATCTGCTGGATCTGCTCAGCCGTATGTCCGATGAGAACACAGTGTCTACCAACGATAATGGCGTCACGCAGACCGTGACGGCGCGGCAGGGCGTTGCGCTCAACGCAGTCGTTAATGTGCGGCCGCGGATTAAACTGCAGCCGTTCCGCACGTTCCTCGAGGTCGCGCAGCCGGAAAGCGAATTCCTCCTGCGCGTGGACAGCGAGAAAGGCATCGCCTTTTTCGAGGCGGATGGCGGCATCTGGCGTCTGGAAGCGAAACGCAACATCGCTGAGTATTTCGAGCGCGGCCTGAAAGACCTGATTGAACAGGGCAAGGTCGTCATCATGCAGTGATTCGATAGCACACTGGGCGGGGGAACTCGCCCGGTGCTCTGAAAGGAGGACAACCATGAAAATCTACATATCAGGGAAAATCGCCGGGGATCCGGACTATAAGGGGAAATTCGCCCGAGCGGCTGCACAACTTGAGCGGCTGGGCGCGACGGTCATCAATCCGGCCACAGCGCCGGAGGGGCTGACCAAGCTGGACTATATGCGCATCTGCTTCGCTGAGATGGAGGCGGTGGACTACGTTGTGTTCCTTCCGGACTGGGTGGAATCCGCCGGCGCGAAGCTGGAACGCGCGTGGTGTGACTATGTCGGCGTGCCGACGGCGAATTGGGACGCTTTTCGGGTAGACATGCTTGTGCGGAAGTCGCACGGCTGTACATTCCGCGAGCTGCTGGCGCTGGAGCATCCGAACGCAGTGGACGAAACCTGTATTGGCGGGTGTTTTGGATGCCCGAATACCTACGGTTACGAGCCGAAGAACAAACCGTGCCCGCATGAACATGTTCATCAGCGAGAGGTAAAAGAAGTACTGTGCGCGGCCTGTTGGGATCGTATCGTCCCGGGAAGTGAGGCGCTGCACAATGAGTAAGGCCGTACTTATCAGCATCCGCCCCAAATGGTGCGAGCTGATCGCCAATGGCACAAAGACCGTTGAGGTGCGCAAGAGCCGCCCAAAGCTGCACACGCCGTTTAAGTGCTATATCTACTGTACGCAACCGAGATACCCGCACGAGGACTATATCGAGACGGATTATCCAAAGCCGCAATTTTACAGTGGCGGTAAGGTCATCGGCGAGTTTGAGTGCTATGACACTGTCCACCTCCTCCGTTTTGGCGGTAGCGTCAGCCCGGAGAGATATGGCATATGCTTGCCGGATTGGAGCGTTGTCCCGGCGGACGAGATCTTTGATGACGCCTGCTTGACCCGCGATGCGGCCGAGGCGTATCTCGGCGGGCGGGATGGCTGGGCATGGCGCATATCAGGCTTGCGAATCTATGATAAGCCTCGCGCACTGAGCACGCTTTGTCGTCCGTATGAGTGCGATGATTGCGATGCGAAATGGGCAACTGACTGCAACGCTTGCCATGACAAGGGCAAAATCAAGCGCCCACCGCAGAGCTGGCGCTATGTGGAGGTGACTTAATTGGACTGGAAGCGGGAGGCGGCCGATGAGCTGCGCAACTACATGAACCGAAAGGCGGCAATTGCAAACATCAGCGGTCAGATCGCTGACCTGGCGACGGAGATCACGAGCATCCGCAGCGCCTCGGCGGACGGCAATCCGGTCGCAGGCGGCTCGAATGGCCGGGACGATGCGCTCGTCAACAACATCCTGAAACGTGAGCGGCTGGAAGAGGCGCAGCGCTTGACCGAGAACCGGGTGCGCCGCGTGGATCGTGCCTTGAATCAGCTCTCCGAGCGGGACAGGTGCGTGCTGCAGCGATTTTACATCACGCCGTGTATCGGAGGCGTCGAGCGGCTGTGCCGGGAATTGGCCATCGAGAAAACAACTGCTTACCGCTGGAAGGATGGCGCACTGCGGAATTTCACGATAACGATGTACGGTCTCACGGAGATGTGAGCGCAAGGTGGGAAAAAATCGGGAACATTTCCGCGAAAATCTGTGTTAAAGTGATATCGCGGGATTGTGAGAGAGACCAATCCCACACCTTCCATTGTGAAATACCTCTCTTCCTTTCTCCTTTGTTGCGGTCGCGCCCGACGGGGCGCGTGGATCGAATATCTCTGTCAGTCTCTCATTTGTGAAGCGCCGGTCCAGCTTTCGGGTTCCGGCGCTTTGCTGTGCAATATTGTGGTTGCATATTCTCGAACAAGAATGTAAAATATAGGGGAACACAAGAAGCGGAGGGGTAACAATGGGATTCTTCAAGAGTAAAAAGGGCAGCATCATCAGCGACTATTTCTGCATCGAGGAAGACCTTGGACAGTTCAAAAAGGGCGACGCTGTGGATGTCGCACTGTATGAAGATCATCTGGAGCTGCAGAAGGGTGTCGGGAACAAGGACGTGGCGACGCTGGCCTACTCTCAGATCACGGATGTTTTCTATGGCTCGGACGTGCAGGTGCTTGTGAAAGACAAGTCGCCGATTGCGCGGGCTGTCGCTGGAGGCCTGCTGTTCGGAAGTACCGGTGCTGTGGTCGGCGCTATCAGCGGCGCCGGCAAGAAGGAAAAGAAGGTCAGGAGAATTCTCTTCATCATCAGCTATGTGTCTGCGGATGGGCAGGAATCTTTTCTGACGTTCCGGGATACGAGGCTGTATAAAGGACCAAAGGTCGCGGCCAGACTCAAAAAGCTGTGCGGTATCGAGGCAGAGGCCAAGCCGAGTGCGGCTGCCTCTGTGTCCAAACTCTAAAGCGTATATATTCACTGGGAGGATCGGGCTTGTGCCCGGTCCTTTTCTTATGGGCTGGATGCTGTGACACAAAAACAGTTTTACAAAACGCAAGCGTGGAAACGCGCGAGACAAGCATACATCGATTACAGGCTCGCGCTTGATGGCGGCATGTGCGAGGTGTGCCACGATGAGCCGGGGGTGATCGTGCATCACACTATCTGGTTGAACGATATCAACTGCAACGATCCGGAAATCAGTCTGAACCCACGGCGCTTTCGGTACGAGTGCCAGACCTGCCACAACAAAGAGCGCGACCCGAGGAAGACAACGCCGGGCAGATGCCTGTACGGCCCAGGTGGCGAGATCATCCGCAACACAAATTACTGACCGAGCGGCTGGACTCCCCCCATCGCGCAGCGAAAAAACGAGGGTAGGGGACCGAGCCGGGGAGTTAAATTTTACTCCGCGCGCTACGCAAGGGGGTGTAGAAATGGCGAAACTGACCAAAAAGACGAGAGTTGACCGCGAAAAGAAGCGGCTGCAGGAGATTTTTAAGGATTTGGAGCCAAACAAGCTCGAAACCTGCCAATCATTGATTGACCGAGCGGCTTTCATTACCGTGAGCCTCCAAGACCTTGAGGTGCAGCTCAACGAAACCGGATGGGTAGAGCACTACCAGAACGGCGCCAATCAGGGCGGCATGAAAAAGGCCGCTGCCGCAGATGTGCACATCAGTCTGACGAAAAATCTGAACGCCATTACGAAGCAGCTGCTCGAGCTGGTGCCGCCGGCGCAGAAAGAGAGCCGCCTGGCGGAGCTGATGAACAAATGACGCCTTACGCAAATTTCATTCAGGAGTACTACCACAAGATGACGACCGGAGAGGTCGTCGTCGGGAAGTGGGTGCGGATTCTTTACGAGAAGATCACCGCGGGCTTGCGCGATGGTCTTTTTTATTTCGACGAACGGAAAGCAAATCGTGCAATCGCGTTTATCGAGACGTTCTGCCATCACTGCGAGGGGCGCAACGATTTGATTCATCTGGAGCTGTGGCAAAAGTCGACAGTGTGCTTGATGTTCGGCATCGTGGACGGGGACGGCCTACGGATCTTCCGAGAGGTGTTTATGGTCATGGGACGCAAAAACGGCAAGAGCCTGTTCGCCTCCGCCTGTATCGCTTACATGGCTTACCTGGACGGAGAGTATGGCGCGAAGATATACTGCCTGGCACCCAAGCTGGAGCAGGCGGCCATCGTATACGATAATTTCTTCCGCATGGTGCTTCAGGAGCCGGAACTTGCGCAGCTGGCGCAGAAGCGGCGCTCAGACGTGTATCTCGAGACAACAAACACGAGTATTCGCCCGCTGGCGTTCAATGCCAAGAAGAGCGACGGCTTCAACCCGCATTTGGCGGTGTGTGACGAAATTGCGAGTTGGCCGGCTGAGCAGGGGCTGAAACAGTACGAAGTCATGAAGTCTGCGCTCGGCGCGCGCAAGCAGCCCATGATCCTGAGTATCAGCACGGCCGGATACGTCAACGATGGACCATACGATGAGCTGATGATGCGTGCGACGGCTGTCCTAATGGGCGCCAGCGAGGAGCGCAGGCTGCTGCCAATTCTATATCTGATCGACGACGTGGAAAAATGGGACGACATCGAGGAGCTGCGCAAGAGTAATCCAAACATGGGCGTCAGTGTCTCCGAGGACTTTTTCAGAGAGGAGATCGCCATCGCGCGCAATAGCCTGAGCAAGCGAGCCGAGTTTATGACCAAGTACTGCAACATCAAACAGAGCAGCACGCAGGCATGGCTGCCGTTTGCTGTGGTGGATGCGGTGAGTGGCGGCGAGTACAGTCTGGAGGATTTCCGCAGCACCTATTGCGTCGGCGGTATCGACCTGTCCCAGACTACTGACCTGACGGCCTGCTGCGTGGTAATTGAGCGGGACGGCAAGCTATACACTTTTGCAAAGTTTTTTATGCCTTCGAATAAAATTGATGAGTTGCAGGAGCGGGAGGGTGTGCCTTACCGCATATATGTTTCGGCGGAGCTGGTCCAGCCAAGCGGGGAGAATTTCGTGGACTACAATGACTGCTTTGAGTGGTTCCGTATGCTCGTCGAGGATTATGAGATCCTACCGCTGCAGGTTGGTTATGACCGGTATTCCGCGCAGTATCTCGTGCAGCAGATGGAGCAGTACGGGTTCCACATGGACGATGTGTTTCAGGGTGAAAACCTGACGCCGGTCATCCATGAGGTGGACGGGCTGCTGCGCGATAAGAAGCTGCTGCTCGGCGCGAATAATCTGCTGAAAGCACACTTCCTGAACGTGGGCATGAAGCAGAACGAAGAAACGCGGAAGATTCGACCGGTCAAGCTCGAACCGCGGACGCACATCGACGGCTTTGTCGCCGTCATGGATGCCTTGACGGTTCGCCAGAAATGGTACGATCAGATTGGCGAGCAGCTCAAGAATTAGAACAGGAGGGAGCCGGATGGGCGCATTTACAAAGCTTTTCGGCAAAGGAAAAGCGGCAAAACAGCTGGGCGGTTATTTTGAAATGCTCGACGGGTATACACCCGTTTTCTCAACATACGACGGCGGGGTTTACGAAATGGAGCTGACGCGCTCCTGTATTCATACCTTTGCCAATCACTGCAGCAAGCTGACGCCAGTCGTCAGCGGCGCAAACACGAAAGCGCAGAAGGCACTCCTGGACGGCAGGCCGAATCCATTTATGACGTCTGCGCAGTTCGTTTACAAGGTCGCCACGATTTACGATGCGCAGAACACGTGTTTTATCGTCCCTGTGCTCGACGGATTTGAGAAACTGATCGGCTATTACCCGGTCAATCCGATGCAGGTGGAGATCATCGAGGTATCTGGCGAGCCGTGGCTGCGCTATACATTCCGCAGCGGGCAGAAGGCTGCAATCGAGCTGGCGCGCTGTGGTGTGGTCAGCAAATATCTGTACAGCAGCGACATCAAGGGCGAGAACAACGCGGCACTGCGGCCGACGCTGCAGCTGCTGAACGTGCAGAATCAGGGTATTGAAGAAGGCATTCGCAACAGCGCGAGCTTTCGCTTCATGGCTACGGTGAACAACTTTGCCAAGGCGGAAGACCTGAAAAAGGAACGCAAGAAGTTCGTAGCTGAAAACCTCGGCCCGGACTCCGGCGGCCTGGCTCTGTTTCCGAATACCTACACCAATGTGCAGCAGATCAAGTCCCAGCCGGAGATCGTGGATCCGGAGCAGATGCAGATCATCCAGACGCGCGTGCTCAACTACTTCGGCTGCAACGAGGATGTGCTGCAGAATAAGACGGTCGGCGATGCATGGAGCGCGTACTACGAGGGAAAAATTGAGCCGTTTGCCCTCCAGCTGTCGCAGGCCATGACCTGTATGACGTTCACGCGGGCAGAACTTGCGCGCGGGAACTCCATCATGTGGAGCGCAAACCGGCTGCAGTATATGACCAACAGTGACAAGCTGCAGGTCAGCTCGCAGATGTTCGACCGCGGAATCCTCAGCACGAATGATGTGATGGACATTTGGCAGCTGCCGCACGTGCCGGACGGGGACAAGCGATATATCCGTAAGGAGTACGCAGAGATCAGCAAACTGGATCAGGCGGTGCATCCGCAGCCGGTGGAAGGGGAGGACGAAAATGACGCCGGAGAATAAGATTAAATTTAAGGCGAACGCGCAGGCACGATCACTTGTGCTGCTGCCGAAAAAGGAAGCCGAGAAGCGCATCGAAACGAACTACTACGTGGAGGGCTATGCCGCACGCTATGAGCCGTATGTGCTCTGCTATGACGGCGATGAACCGATCTATGAGCGCTTTGAGCGCGGCTGTTTTGACGACTGCGATATGAGCGATGTCATCATGCAGTTTGACCATGCAGGGCGGGTGTTTGCGCGCAGCACAAACGGCAGCCTGATCGTTGGGCCGGACAATGCAGGCCTGTTTATGGCCGCCGACCTCGGCCGCACCGAGGGCGCCCGCGGCCTGTACGCGGACATTGATGCCGAGATGATCACGAAAATGTCCTGGCGCTTCCGCGTCGGTGATTGCTATTGGGACGCCGAGACGCGCACGATCGTGCACCGCACGGTGAAGAAGATCTATGACGTGTCTGCGGTCAGCATCCCCGCAAACGATAATACAGAAATCAATGCTCGCAGCTGGGCCGACGGAGTGATCGGTCTTGCAGCCCGGAGTGAGGCAGAGCTTGACGATAGGCGCAGAAGACTGCGCTTGAAAATCAAACTTAATTCACAGGAGGAATTCAACTATGAGACTTGATGAAATCAATGCGCGCCTGGCTGCCATCCAGCAGGAGGCGGAGACGGCCAGCGGCGATGCGCTGACCGCACTGGAAAACGAGGCCGACGCCCTGAATGCGGAGCGCCAGCAGATCCTGAATGAAATGCAGGCGCGTCAGCGCCTGCGATCCAACATCGCCGCCGGCATCGTGACCGGACGCACGATCGAAGCGCCGAGCGCTGCTGAGCCGACGCAGGCGCGCTTCACCGTTGATTCGGCGGAGTATCGCGAGGCCTACCTCATGCATCTGCAGGGCCGCAGCCTGAGCGCCGAGCAGCGCGCGGCGGTGACGGCCACTGCTGCGATCCCCACCCAGACGCTCAACAGAATCGTCGGCGTGTTCGATCGGAACCCGATCCTGTCGCGCATTACGATGACCTATATCCCGGGCAATATCACGATCCCCGTGGAGGGCACCGTGAATTCCGCAAGCTGGGTCGCTGTTGGCACGGCTGCCACCGATTCCGCTGATACGATCACTTCTGTCTCCCTTGGCGCGTACATGCTGATCAAGACGGTCGAGATCACTGCTGATGTGCAGACCATGTCCATCGATGCGTTCGAGACCTGGCTTGTCGGCCGTCTGGCCAATAAGCTGGAGGCCGCGCTGGACGCCGCAGTCTTTACCGGAACCGGCAGTAGCCAGGCGACTGGTATCCTGAAAACGCTGGATACGGCGACCGGCACCTTCACCAAAGCGAAAGCGACCTATGCGGATCTGATCAAGATCATCGCTGCGCTGCCGACTGGCTATGCGACCGATGCCGTCTTTGTGATGCCGCGCAAGCTGTTCTATACGGACGTGATCGGCATCACGGACACCCAGGGCCAGCCCGTCGTCCATGCGGATGCGGAGTCTCCGGCAAAGCACAACATTCTTGGCTATCCGGTGATTCTGGACGACAATCTGACCGCCGACAACATCCTGTTCGGCGAGCTGTCGTACTATCACATGAACATCGCCCGCGCACCGGAGGTCACCAGTGACGACTCTGTCGCGTTCCGTGCCGGCTCCCGTGTGTATCGCGCCATGGCGCTGGCGGACGGCAAACTGACCGTGTCCGATGCTGTTGTGCGCTTTAACCGCGCGGCGACCTGATCGTTATCCGAGGCGGGGCTTTATCGCCCCGCCGATGCCGTCAGAGAGGAGGAAACCATATGGAAATTGATCAGGGCCTCTTGACGAAGGTGAAGACCTATCTCCGCATCAGTCACACGAAACTGGACGATGATGTGGCAGACTCCATCTCTGCCTGCCTGGCGGATCTGCGGGTTTGCGGCGTGCGAAATCCATCGGAGGACACGGAGGATGTGATCGACCCGCTGGTGCTCAACGCCGTCAAGCTATACTGCAAAGCGGAGTATACGGACGACACGGGTAAGGCCGCAGAGTACATGGTCAGATATAACGCGCTCAAATCCTGCCTGATGATGGCGAGCGGCTATCAGGAGGGAACAACGTGAACGAAGTCATCACATTGATCGGCAACGCCGGCGAGCGGGACGTGTTTTGCCGTCTGGCGAGCATTGGCCAGAGGGAGTACTACGAGGCGCAGGCGGTCGATGTCTACCCGGAATGCAAGTTCATTCTGGCGGACTATCTGGAGTACGAAAACGAGCAGCTGCTGGAGTATGACGGCCAGCGTTACCATGTGCTGCGTACCTACCGGAACGGTCAGGAGCTGGAGATCACGGTCGCGCGTGCGTCTGCGGAGGAGGGCGGTATCTATGGGTAAAAGCATCCAAGTGGGCAATCTGCCGGCTGCACTTTCTGATGCGCTGACCGTGTATGCGCAGGATGTGATTGACCGTATCAATGATGTGGGCGAACAGTCAAGCGATAAGCTGAGAAGAATCACGAGGGCAACGGCGCCGCGGTCTAAGCGAAAAGATAGCTCATTCTACAAGAACATAGCTGTAAAGGCCGAAGATGCCGGCAACGGAATGAAGCGATATATCTGGTATGTGAAAGCCCCTGACCATAGGCTGACGCATCTGCTGGTGCATGGTCATGCGACTAGAAACGGCGGCCGCACGAAGGCAAATCCATTCCTGAAGAATGCGCTCGACGCTGTTTTACCGGAATACGAGCGCGCCGTGGAAGAAGCGGTGAAGGAGGCTGGACAAAGTGATTGAAGAGATCCTGACTGCATCCGGCATTCCTTTTCGCCAGGGCCGTTATTTGAATCCGCCCTCGACGACCTATGCCGTCTATTTCGATGACCAGGAGGTGGACGGGGCAGACCCGGAGAGCGGCGTGGCGCCGATGGTCGTGAGCCACGATGTTTCCGTGGAGCTGTACGAGCCGGAGCGAGATCCGGAAGCCGAAGCGGCTATCGAGACCCAGCTCGCGGCGAGGGGCATTCACTGGACAAAGGCGGCACGGTACTGGCTGCAGAGTGTGCAGCGGTATCAAACTGTCTACGATTTTGAATTCTACGAAAAAAGGAGGGCCACATAATGGCTAAAAGAGACAAAGATACGGTTACGCTGGGGTCAGGCAAAATCTATCTGCAAACATTCAGCGAGTCCATGCCGACGGTAGATGCACTGTGCGTGGAAAGCAATCTGCTCGGCTATATCAAGGGCGGCGCGTCGCTGGAATATACCCAGGAGACCTACGAGGAGAAAGACGATCTCGGCTATGTGTCCAAGATCATCACGACCAATGAGGAGGCTGTGCTGAAGTGCGGCCTGCTGACATGGAACGGTACGACGCTGAAAAAGCTGCTTGACCGCTGCAGCAGCACAGAGGCATCCGGCAAGCGCACGACGAAGATCGGCGGTGCCGGCAACGCACAGGGCGGCTATTATGCGATCTGCTTCCACCACGAGGATAAGACGGACGGCGACCTGTGGATCCTGATCAAGGGCAGAAATACCGCCGGCGCGACGCTGACGTTTGCGACGGACGCGGGCACGACCGTGGAACCGGAATTCAAGGCGCTGCCGCACGATAGTGACGGTACGCTCGTGGAATTGATCGAAGAGATTCCGACGGCTTAATTTTGACAGCGGGGCTTTCACAGCTCCGCTGTCCCTTTTATGGGAGGAGAAGTGACCATGCCGAAAACAATCAATTTCAACAGCATCAACCGGCCGTATCTGCGCCTGATCATGCAGGACGATGCGCAGACGACCATTGACGTGACCACACCGACCGAGGCGATGGTGGAGGAGCTGACGGCGACTGCGCCGGAGCTGGAGGACGTGCTGAAGACTATGGATGCGAACAGCATCCGGGCAGTATACGATCTGGCGGCGCGACTGATCTCCTGCAATCTGATGGGGTTGCCGGTGACGGTGGATGACCTGCGCGGCAAATACCGCATGAATCTGGACAGCCTGATTGTGTTTTTCAGTGCCTATGTCGAATTCATTGAGGAGCTCACAAAAGCAAAAAACTGATGCTCCCGTACTATCCGCAAGCAGATAGTGCGGGAGGCCATCAGTACGTCATCACGTCCTGGTGGAAACGGCTTGTGTCTGCGTATACTGGCCTGAACTTTGTTGAGGTCGGACAGACGGACTATTTGCAATACCTGATCTGGCGGCACGATGCGTATATCTACGAACTGAGCCGCACAGAGGCGGGGCAGGAGTATCTGAATAACGCCTGGCGCATGGAACAAACAGAGCCAGACCGGGCGAAATTGCGCCAGAAGATTGGAGGGAATGCGGCGCATGGCAAACAATAAAATCAAAGGCCTGACGGTCGAAATCGGCGGCAATACGACGAAGCTGGGCAAAGCGCTGCAGGAAATTGAAAACAAGTCGAAAAGCCTGTCCGGTGAGCTCGGCCAGGTGAACCGGCTGCTGAAAGTAGATCCGGAGAATACTGACCTGATTGCTCAGAAGCAGCAGATCTTGAGCGAGGCTGTGGCCAACACCGCCAAGAAGCTGGAGACGCTGAAAGCGGCAGAAAAGCAGGTTCAGGCGCAGTTTGAGCGCGGCGAAGTATCTGCTGATCAGGTGCGCGAGCTGCGCCGCGAAATCATTGCGACCGAGCAGAAGCTGGGCGGTTATGAGCGAGCGGCTCAGGAAACGGCCGACGCGATCGAGCAGCTTGGTGACGGTGCAGACGGAATCAGCGACATTGGGAAAAAGGCATCTGCTGCGGCTCGCCGCGTGGGAGATTTGTCCGACGCGGCGAAAGATGCTGGCGAAGGCCTGGGTACGGCCGGCGTTGCGGCAGGCGCTTTTGTTGGCAATCTGGCCAGCGAGGCGTTCGGGAAAATCGTCGACGGGCTGAAAGAATGCATCGAGGTCACGCAAGAGTACCAGACAGCCATGGGCAAGCTGGACACAGCATTCACGACAAACGGCTACAGTTCCGAGGCGGCATTGAAGACCTATAAAGAGCTGCAGGGTATCCTCGGCGAGACGGATCAAGCCGTCGAGGCGGCCAACCATTTGGCCATCCTAACCGATAACGAGGCGGATCTGCAGACGTGGACGGATATCTGCACGGGCGTGTTTGCTACCTTTGGCGATTCGCTGCCGATCGAAGGCCTGACCGAGGCGGCGAACGAGACCGCAAAGGTTGGGCAGGTTACTGGCCCGCTTGCGGATGCGCTCAACTGGGCGGGCGTGTCCGAGAATAAATTCAATGAGAGCCTGGCCGCGTGCACGGACGAGCAGGAGCGCCAGCAGCTGATTATGGATACGCTCAACGGTCTCTACAGTGAGGCATCTGATGCCTACAAGGAGACCAATGCCGATGTGATTGCGGCAAACAAGGCAAATGAAGAGTGGACGGCATCCATGGCGGCGGTCGGCGCGGAGTTTACGCCGTTGATCGCCGAGGTGAAGTCTATGGGCGCGGAGCTGCTGGATAAGGCTGTCCCAGCTATTCAGTGGGTGAAAGACAATCTGCCGGAAGTTGTTGCTACGATTGCCACACTGACTGCCGGGATCACCGCGTTCAAGGTGGCACAGCTCGCCGCGATCGCGTCGGAGCAGGGCATGACGCTCGCGCAATACGCTGCCACACAGGCCAAAACCGCAGCCACAGCGGCGCAGAATGGCCTGAATGCGGCGATGAAAGCGAACCCAATCGGCTTTGTTATTACTGCTATTAGCCTGCTGGTGACTGCCTTCATGTATCTCTGGAACAACTGCGAGAGTTTCCGCGTGTTCTGGCAGAACCTCTGGGAGGGCGCAAAATCAACATTCCAGTCGGTTTGGACGTGGCTGTCGAACTTTTTCACGGTCACGATACCGGATATCTTCAATACCGTGATCAGCTTTATCGAAACCAACTGGCAGGGTCTTTTGCTCCTGCTTGTAAATCCGTTCGCAGGCGCGTTCAAACTGATCTATGACAATTGTGAGGGATTCCGAACAAAGGTCAATGAAGTGGTGAGTGCCGTTCTGAACACACTGCGCGAGCTCCCGGCGCAGGTGCTGAGTGTGGGCCGCAATCTGGTGGAAGGCCTGTGGAACGGCATAAACGATAAACTTTTGTGGTTGAAAGACAAGATCAAGAGTTTTACTGAGTCGGTGCTTGATTCTATCAAGCACTTCTTTGGCGTCAATTCTCCGTCTAAGAAAACAGCATGGATCGGTGACATGCTCGATCAGGGTCTTGCGAGTGGCCTTTTGGACAATATGCAGGATCCCGTGCGGGCCATGCAGCGCGTGAGCGCCGGCGTCCTCAGCGCCGCCGGCGGAACGTATCAAACGCAGATGTCTGCGATGCAGACGGCGTGCGCATCTGCGGCTGGAAATGTCGGGATTTCGGCTGTGCTGGAGCGTATGGATCGGCTCGAGCGCGCCATCACGTCCATGCAGATCTATATGGACGGAAACGCTGTGGTCGGCGCCGTTGCGCAACGTATGGATGCGGCGCTCGGTGATATTTACAGGCAAAATGAAAGGAGGGCGGTTTATGGAGTTTGACTGCAAAATCGGCGGTGTCAAGTACACTGGCCTGGAATTGCTGGATGTGCAGATTAGTCTGCCGACCGTGAAAACGCAGCAAGAAAGCATTCCGGGCGCCGACGGTGTAATCGATCTTACAGATGTTCTGGGTAGCGAGCCGGCCTATGGAAATCGGGCCGTGAAACTCCGGTTCGGATTCGATCCGTCTGGAAGCTTCGAATTCTATGCTTTTGCGAGTGCGGTGCATGGCAAGCGCATGAAGCTGGAATTGGGCAACCGGGTCGGTTACTACATGGGGCGATTCATGGTTGGTGACATTGACAAGAGCAAGACGACAACGATGTTCGACGTCACGGTAGACGCTGATCCGTATCTGCTGGAGTCGACGGAGACCACCATCACCATCCCCGTGCTGGCAGCGGCGAGCAACCTGATGGTCGGCAAGACGCTGACCGTCAGTGGATCGTCATCGTCATACGCGCATGTGTCCGGCAGCGGCGCGGACACGGAGCTGACCGTGTGGGCCGGTGACGACCCCACGGTAGAAAACTGGGTGCGTGTGCAGCTGCCGTGGCCTACGGCCGGGTCATGCATCGTGACGGCAGAGGCGACGCAGGGCTGGTACGAGATCACGGACGCTGACGGCAACGTCTACAACGGCGGCTCGCGCTGGTGCGGAGATGTGCCTGCCAATGGCCTGTATGTCACCATGCACGCGCGCGGCGGGCCGGTAGACCAAAATGGCTATTTGCGCCACATCCAGATCTACAAGGCTACGCCGACGTCGCTGGCCTTTTTGGCCAGCGAGCGCCTGCTGTACCCGGCAATCGGCGGCGTCACGGCCGACACGACGATCATGCGCTGCTCGCGGCCGTCCGCGCCGGTCGAGCTGCGCGCGGGTGAGACCGTCAGCCCGTACCTGTACATCCGGCGCGAGCAGGACTATGCTTTTGCGGTCGCTGCAACTGCCGGGAAAATCACCATGACGGGCCGCAGGGGGTGGATGTGATGTATGCAGGCTATGTCGACGGCCGGCTGCTTTTTGCGGCCGGCATGCAGGGATACGAGATCGTGGACGGCACGATCAGCGAGGCCGTCGGCTCCGCCAGCTCGGCGACGATCAAACTGCCGCCGAGCAACGTCATGCGCGACGTGCCCGTCAAGCGCGCGTCCGTGATCTCCATCCGCAAAGACGGCGCGGAGGTCTTTCGCGGGTCCATCGTTAGCACGACTACGGACCTGCGCGGCATGCGCACTTACAGCATCGACAGTGCCATGATGTGGCTTGCGGATATCTGCAAGCCGCCGCATACAATCAATGCAATGGCGGTGTCGACATACCTCGGCGCGCTGGTGACGCAGTACAACGCCGGCTGTCTGGCCGGCAAGCAGGTCAAGCTCGGCGAGGTCGGCGCGTCGCTGCCATCGATCACGCTGGCTGCGAGCGAGTACAAGTCCATGTTGGACCTGGCCAAAGAGGCAGCATCGGCCTCAGGCGGCGAACTGCGCATCCGCTATGCGGACGGCGCCGTCTATCTCGACTGCCTGGCGTCGTATGACCACCGCTGCTCGCAGACGGTTGAGCTGCGCAAAAATCTCCTGGGCCTGACGGACGAGATTGACGGCGCGGACCTTGTCACGCGCGTCTATCCCGTCGGCAAGGACGGGCTGACCATCGAGGACGTCAACGGCGGGCAGGTGTATCTTGTCAACGCCGCGGCAGAGGGCATCTATGGGCGCATCGACGGCACGCTGCGAGCCGATACAGACGATGCGTCCGCGCTCAAAGCAACGGCTGCATCATATCTGGCACAGCACAGCGGCCTGTCGCGCGGCATCCAGGTCACGGCGGCGGACCTGTCGGCGCAGGACATCATGATCGAGTCCTTTGCGATCGGCGACAGCGTCCGCGTGGTGTCTCCTCCGCATGGCATCGACACCATCATGCAGGTGTCCAAGCTGGACACAAGTCTGGTCGGCAGCAAGTCCAGCATGACGATCGGCTGGGGCAAAAAGTCTCTTACCGGCAGCGTCTCCTCCAGCGGAAGCCGGTCGACCAGCGCGTCGCCCGGCGGCAGCTCCAGTACGGACACCATCACCGACCAGGGCACGACCGGCAAGTGGCGGTGGCGTAAATGGGCGTCCGGCATCGCCGAGATGTGGGCTACGTTTGATACGGACACGCTGGCAATGACGGCTCAGACCTGGGGCGCACTGTATACCGCATCGTGGATGGGCCTCGCAGCCAATAAGGCAGCACGCCGATATCCGTTTGCTTTTGTCGAAAACCCCGTCGTGTCTGCGACGCCAACGGTTACAAGTGGCAATATCTGGCTCGCCACGAACACTGAAAACGACATAGGTACGCGGCTGACGCACGCCCCGGCATATCAGTGCGTGAGAGCGAACGACGCGATCGTTAAAGCCCCACAGATCAGCTACTACGTCGTGGGCAGGTACAAGGAGGCAACCACATGACTATCACAATCGCAGACGGACGCGGGGCGCTGTGGCAGTGGGACACCGGGCGGTGCTTGCGCGTAGGCGTCAGCGTGCCGCAGCCCAACGCGGCGGCGTGGGAGGCGGAGAGCTGATGGAATTCATTGCTTGCAACTCTGACAATTACCGTTCTGGGCGCACGCAGCCGGTGCGGTACATTGTGATGCACTACACGGCCGGCAACGGCGACACCGCGCGCAACAACTGCGACTACTACCACCGCGTGAGCGGCCTGCAGGCCAGCGCGCACTATTTTTGCGACGAGCACGGCGCGATGCAGTCCGTGCGCGAGTGCGACACGGCGTGGCACTGCGGCGCGCGGGCGTACTGGCATCCCGAGTGCCGCAACGGCAACAGCATCGGCATTGAGATGTGCAGCCGCAAGCGCGCCGACGGCAGCTACTACATCAAGCCGGAGACCGTGGCCAACGCCGCGGCGCTGGCGCGGGATATCATGCAGCGCTATGGCATCGACACGGAGCACGTTGTGCGGCACTACGACGTGACGGGCAAGCGCTGCCCCATGCCGTGGGTGGATGACCCGGCGCAGTGGACGGCGTTTAAGGCAATGCTGACACCGGAACACCAGAACGATGAGGAGGAAGAAAACATGGTAAAGTACAAGACGATTGATGACGTCCCTGAATGGTACAGAAGTGAGGTTCAGGAATTGATGGATGCTGGCGCTCTGAAAGGCACTGGCAATGGAGCCATCGACATCTCTGAAGATGTCGTGCGCGGCGCGATTATCGGCATGCGCTACGCCGAGGCACGCAACCCGCGCTACTATAGCATCGACGACGTGCCCAGCTGGGCGCGCGAGGAGACACAGCGGCTTATCGACCGCGGCGCGCTGCAGGGCGACGGCAAGCACGAGCTTAACGTCACGTATGACGCGCTGCAGGCGATGATCGTGTGTCAGCGGATGGTTGACGCCGCTGGCGGCGGGAAGTGAGGCGCGGATGTCGGAGGTTATCATTGCCGCGCTGGTCAGCGCAGCGGCCGCCATTGTGGTCGGCCTCATCAACAGCCGCGCGCAGCACAACAAGCTGATCGCGGAGCTGGACAAGCGCGACGAGCTGCAGGCGTATCGCATTGAGCAGCTCGAGCGCAAGGTGGACAAGCACAATCAGGTCATCGCGCGTACATATAAGCTGGAGGAGTGCACCGAGCTCCTCGGCGAGCGCATCAAGGTGGCCAATCACCGGATCGATGATCTGGAGCACAAAAATTAAGAGGAGGACATCATTATGGAACTTGGTATTGCATCTGTGGCGGCGATCACCGCCATCACTTACCTTGTGGGCATGGCCGTCAAGGCGACCGAGGCCGCAGATAAGTGGATCCCAATCATCTGCGGCGCGACCGGCCTGATCCTCGGCGTCGTCGCGTGGGCGATGGGCGTGCCGGACTATCCGGCGCACGACTGGCTTAACGCTGCGGCCGTCGGCATCGTGTCCGGCTGGGCGGCGACGGGTCTTAACCAGAGCGTCAAGCAGCTGACGGATAAATAAATAATTATAAAGATAGAGCAATTCCCGGAGGGCTTCGGCCTTCCGGGATTTTTTGCTATACGTGCAAATACGTGCGAAATATTGTTGACATACGTGTTTACACGTGCTATAATATAACCATCCTAAGCGATTGGAGGGCCTCATGAAGTACAGTGAACTCATAAAGCTCTTGCAAAAATCCGGGTGTGTTGTTGCAAGAGAGGGGCGCGGACATACGGTGTGGTGCAACCCCGCAACCGGGAAACGGTTCACAGTTGGACGCCACAAAACAGAGGATGTGCCGACTGGTACATTGAAATCAATTTTGAAGAGTGCGGGGCTTGAATAAAGCCCCTGCACTACGACTAAGATACATAATGTAAGAGCGTAAATGAAAAAGGAGAGGCTATGACTACTAAGTATGTTTATCCGGCAATCTTTGAAAAAGAAGATTGCGGATACAGTGTGTATTTCCCAGACGTGGAAGGGTGCGTTACATCCGGAACGACATTGGCAGAGGCTATTGAAGCGGCGCAGGATGCGCTGTGCCTGATGCTCTATGATATGGAAGAGCGAAAAGAACAGGCTCCGGCAGCTTCGGATATCTCAGCAGTGCAGTGCGGTGAAAACCAGTTCTGCAGCTTGATCGACTGCGACACGATGGATTATCGAAAATTCTATGATAAGAAGGCTGTAAAGAAAACGCTGACGATTCCTTCGTGGCTGAATACAATGGCAGAGCGCGAAGAAATCAACTTCTCTGCGGTTCTGCAAAAGGCACTGCGTGCCGAGTTGAATATTTAAATAATGTAGAAGTATCGCCACCGGAACGTAATGATCCGGTGGCGATTTATTGCTTTTATGCGCTGTTTTTAGGTTGCCACGTTAGCATTTTAGTTAGCATTTTGTGCTGAAAAAGTGCTAACGAACTGCGAGAAATAGCAACATGGCGTTAAAGAATTTAGCGAAGCAAAAGCACCGCAAAGCATTGATATACAAAGAAAAGCCCCGGAATCCGTTAGATTCCGGGACTTCTTGATTTGGAGCGGGATACGGGAATCGAACCCGCCTATCCTGCTTGGGAAGCAGGTGTTCTACCAATGAACTAATCCCACAGGTGCAATTATTATAGCACGGCCAAGTGTCGTTTTCAAGTGAAAAATGCAACATACCTTGACATTCAGCTGCGGGCAACCTATAATAGGCACTTGTGGCGTTTTACATTGTTTGCTGATACATTTAGGAGTGACGATATGCCGGAAGAAACCCTTCGTGAAAATAAAATGGGCACAATGCCCGAAAATAAGCTCCTGCTGTCGATGGCAGTCCCGATGATGATCTCCATGCTCGTGCAGGCGCTGTACAACATCGTGGACAGTATCTTTGTCTCGCGCATCTGCGAGGATGCGCTCACGGCGGTGTCCATGGCGTTCCCGCTGCAGAACATCATCATTTCCATCGCTGTCGGCTTCGGTGTCGGCATCAACGCGCTGCTGTCGCGCGCGCTGGGGCAGAAAAACGCCGAGCGCGTCAATCAGGTCGCGGTCAACGGCCTGCTGCTGGCGCTGCTGAGCTATTTGTTCGTGCTCGTCGCCGGCCTGCTCGGCATCCGCGCATATATGCACACGCAGACGGATATTGAGACGATCGTCAATTTCGGCATCACGTATCTGAACATCTGCATTTTGTGCTCGTTCGGCGTTTTCATCGAGATCACCTTCGAGCGCTTTCTGCAGGCGACCGGCCGCACGATCTATTCCATGATCACGCAGCTGGTCGGTGCGATCACGAATATCATCCTCGACCCGATCCTGATCTTCGGCCTGCTCGGCTTCCCGAAGATGGGCATTGCCGGCGCGGCCTGGGCGACGGTGATCGGCCAGTGCCTGGGCGCGGTCGTGGCGGTCATCCTCAATCATTGCAAGAATCCGGAGATCCACCTGCGCCTGCGGCACATCCGCCCGAGCGGCAAGCTCATGGGCGAGATCACGGCCATCAGCATCCCGTCGATCATCATGAGCTGCATCTCATCGCTGACGTGCTTCGTCATGAACCTGATCCTCATCACGTTTTCGTCCACGGCAGTCGCGGTGTTCGGCGTCTATTTCAAGCTCCAGAGCTTTGTGTTCATGCCGGTGTTCGGTTTGAATAACGGCATGGTGCCGATCATTGCCTATAACTATGGCGCGCAGAAGCCGGAGCGTATCCATAAGACGATCCGCCTCGGCATGGTCTACGCCGTCGCGATCATGGTGATCGGTCTGCTCGTATTCCAGCTCATTCCGAAAGAGCTGCTGCTGATGTTTGACGCCTCGGACGCCATGCTGGAGATCGGCGCGCCCGCGCTGCGCATCATGAGTCTGGCGTTCATATTTGCCGGTATCAGCATCGTGGCCGGTTCCTCGTGCCAGGCATTTGGCTACAGCGTCTACAGTATGTTTATCTCCATCGCGCGTCAGATCGTGGTGCTCATCCCGGCGGCGTATCTGCTGTCGCTGAGCGGCGTGCTGCGCAGCGTCTGGTTCGCATTCCCGATCGCGGAGGTCGCCTCGCTGATCCTCTCGCTGTTCTTTTTGCGCACCACGCTCAAAAAGACGGGCATGGCGATGCCAAAAACGAAATAAAGCTCCGTTCCGCAAAGGCGGCGCCGTACGGCGCCGCCTTTTTTCGTCGCGTTCCGCACCGGCCGAACCGGGCCTGCATAGGATAATGCGGGCCGAGTGCCCGATTTGAAAAGGAGGAACGACTGTGGACAAATGCAATTTCAAGCAGGGCCCGCTGCCGGAATGCGCGCCGCTGGCGCTGGCGCAGACGCCCATGCAGCAGTCCAGCGAACCCGCGTATGATCGGCGCATGGCACTGGCGCGCGGTACGCTGTTTCCGGGACTGGACCTGCCGTTTATGAACATGGTCAACAAACCCGGCGACCTCAGCACGCCGCTGTGCGAGCTGATGGCGATGGATTTTGTCATCCGAGAGCTGAACCTGTATCTGGATACGCACCCGGACGACCGCGAGGCATTCGAGACGCTGCAAAAGTGCATCCGCCTGAGCGCGGAGGGGCGCAGGCGGTACGTGGAGCAATACGGGCCCGTGTCCCTGCGGGATCTGGAAAGCTCGGACGTCTATGACTGGCTCAACGTGCCGTGGCCGTGGCAGCAGGAAGGAGAGGGGAAGTAAGCGATGTTTGTCTATGAAAAGAAACTGGAATACCCGATCCGCATCAAAAACTCTAATCCCGCGCTGGCAAAGTTCATCTGCTCGCAGTACGGTGGGCCGGACGGCGAGCTGGGCGCGTCCCTGCGCTATCTCAGTCAGCGCTATGCCATGCCGTACCCGGAGCTGTCGGCGATCCTGACGGACATCGGCACGGAGGAACTTGGTCATCTCGAGATGGTCGGAACGATCGTCTACCAGCTCACGCGCAGCATGACGCCGGAGCAGATCAAACAGTCCGGCTATGATACGTACTTCGTCGATCACACGGCGGGCGTCTTTCCGCAGTTTGCATCCGGCACGCCGTGGACGGCGGCGACGATCGGCGTGACCGGCGATGTGATCGCCGACCTGTCGGAGGATATGTCGGCCGAGCAGAAGGCGCGCAAGACCTATGACAACATTCTGCGGCTTTGCGATGACCCGGATGTGACGGATGTGATCCGGTTTCTGCGTGAGCGCGAGGTCGTGCACTACCAGCGCTTCGGCGAGGCGCTGCGTCTGGCGACGGAAAAGATGGATCAGAAGAACGTCTATATGACCAATCCGGCATTTGATCGCTCCTGAAACGAAACCAGCGCCGGCAGTCAGCCGGCGCTGGATTTTTCTGCAGCGGCGCAATTTGCGGGACAAAAAAGCAGGCACCCGAAGGTGCCTGCTTTGTGGTAGTTGGGGGAAAGCTTACTTTTTGATGTAAGTCCAGCGCTCGGTGACCGGGTTCTTCAGGTTTTCAATGAAAGCCTTGAAGATTCCATTATGGTCAGAGTACGTGAGAATGTTAATGTCCCAAGTGTAGTCGTGGCTGTTGGTGGCTTCCTGGATCTCGGCATAGGCCCAGTGCGAGGAAGTGCAGTCCGGCCAGGTCTTCATAGCCGCAGCAACTTTGGCATCGCTGAAGCTGGAATTATTCACAACGCGGCCGAGGATGCGGTTCATAACGGCAGCTGTTTCGCCGCGCGTCAGGTTGTCGTTCGGTCTTGCGCTGCCGTTGTCGCCCTTGACAATGCCGAGCTTCTGGAGCATGTTGATGTACTTTTCTGCCCAGTGACCGTTGATATCCTTGAAGATACCGCCAGTGATCGGGGTGTTGAGCGTATCGCTGTAGAGCATGGCGACCATCTTGAAGAACTCCGCACGGGTGACCGCCTGGTCGGGCTTGAACGAGCCGTCCGGATAACCGGCGACGATGCCGGCCTTCGCGCACATCTGCACAGCGTCATAGTACCAGGCACCGCTGCTGACATCAGAGAAGTTGACAGTGGGCTTGGAGTCGAATCTGGCCTTGACCTGATCCTTCATCAGACGATCCAGAATGGTGGCGACTTCGGCACGGGTGATGCGTCCGTCCGGTCTGACAGTGCGATCCGGATAACCTTTGATGTAAGCGTTGTGGTCAGTGGTGTTGAGGATCATGTCGATCGTCGGGTAAACCGTGATGACGTCGATGTCGGGCTTCTTGCCGAAGGACCAGTTGAAGCCGACGAGGGACTGATACTTAATGTTGGTGTTCGGGTCGGTCCAGGTGGCGGACACGGAGTAAGTGTTGAGGTGATCCTTCTTGGCGAAGATGGCGACGCCGTAGTTGGCGACGGCAGTGGCGACCTGATCCTTGTTCTGGTTGTAGATCACGACCTGAGCGCCGGCAGCGACGCGACCGTCTGAGGTCTTTACAGCAACCAGATAGTTCGGCAGTTTGGCGAACAGATTCTTGATGACATCGGTAATGACGCCCTCAGTCTCCGGGGAAGTCTCCTCGACCGTAGCCGCGGTGGTTTCCTCGGCTGCGACGTCTTCATCGGCTGCAAAAGCCATGACCGGCAGCAGGCTGACGACCATAACCAGAGCGAGAAGCACGCAGAGCAGTTTGCGGGACTTTTTCATTGTTTCCACTCCTTTTATAAATGTGCATAAGTGCCGTTATGCCGGATGTCGGGTAACACAGCCGACCCACGTACACTTATGCGCCTAGTATACACTGTCGGCCCTGAAAAGTCAAGCTATGGAAGCGCTGTGCAAAGGCGCCGCAAACGCAAAAATCTGCAAAAAATGACCGGTCATTCCATTGCTCGCAGCGGCAGCAGCAAACATCTGCCGCAAACCCGCGAATCGTGCGCACGGTCATTGGATAATGCATATATGGTCAATTACCGGCTCGAGTGTCTGCAAACAATTTCTCTGCCAGAAAAGAAAAGTGAATTTTCTATTGACACACTGGGTAAAACGCGATATAATCCTATTAACCTATAGAGAAGGTAGGCGATGAAAATGCGAGGGCGCATTTCCGGCCGCCTGTGTATCTGCTGGCACTGTTGCGACGGCTGAGCGCAGGCAAGTCCATCACGAGTCAAACATACATATTTAATAATACGATACATAAATGGAGGAACATCTCATGAGTAAGATCTATACATCCGCTGACCAGCTGATCGGAAAAACGCCCCTTCTGGAGCTGACCCATATCGAAAAAGAGCAGCAGCTCGAGGCCCGCATTCTGGCAAAGCTCGAGTACTTCAACCCGGCCGGTTCCGTGAAGGACCGCGTGGCGCTGGCCATGATCCAGGACGCGGAGCAGCGCGGCGTGCTCAAGCCGAGCTCCGTCATCATCGAGCCCACCTCCGGCAACACCGGCATCGGCCTGGCGTCCGTCGCCGCGGCCAGAGGCTACCGCATCATCATCGTTATGCCGGAGACCATGAGCGTGGAGCGCCGCCAGATCATGAAGGCCTATGGCGCGGAGCTCGTGCTCACGGACGGCGCGCAGGGCATGAAGGGTGCGATCGCAAAGGCCAACGAGCTGGCCGCGCAGATCCCCGACAGCTTTGTCCCCGGTCAGTTCGTCAACCCGGCCAACTCGGCGATCCACCGCACGACGACCGGCCCGGAGATCTGGGAGGACACGGACGGCAACGTGGATATCTTCGTTGCAGGCGTCGGCACCGGCGGCACCGTGACGGGCGTCGGCGAGTACCTGAAGTCCCAGTGCCCGAAGGTCAAGGTCGTGGCCGTGGAGCCGGCGACCTCTCCGGTCCTGAGCGAGGGCCATGCCGGCCCGCATAAGATCCAGGGCATTGGTGCGGGCTTTGTGCCGGACGTGCTCAACACGAAGGTCTATGATGAGATCATCCCGGTCAGCAACGAGGATGCGTTTGCGACCGGCCGCCTGATCGGCCATAAGGAGGGCGTGCTGGTCGGCATTTCCTCCGGCGCTGCCGTCTGGGCGGCGATCGAGCTGGCCAAGCGCCCGGAGAACAAGGGCAAGACCATCGTCGTGCTCCTGCCGGATACCGGCGACCGCTATCTGTCGACGCCGCTGTTTGCAGACTGAGTGCAGGCAAGCGTTCGTTCTTCTTTCACATGCAACGGGAGACACCGCAAGGTGTCTCCCGTTGTGCGTCCGGCACAATTCTGTGAAAAAGCGCTCCCTTCCGGGGTCATCCCGGCGGGGAGCGCTCGTGCGTTCAGCGGCAGCGCATGGCCAGACCGCAGAACATATAGGCGGCCATGCGCAGCGCCTCGGTCTCGATCCGGTCGAACATGCGGATGTCGGCCGCATAGTCGCCCTGCAGGCGCAGCGTGGCCTCTTTCCCGTCATCTCCAGATGGCTGTAGAAAAATTCGCGCCATTTTTCTTCCTTCCAGCAGGCGTTGATGCCGGCAAGAAACGCGCTGATGGCGTCGGCGTTTGCGTACCAGCGCCGTCGGGCGCCGTCGGCCTTGGCGGTCTCGCGGTTTTTCAGGTCGGCCACGAGCGCACCGCCGACCTCCAGATGCTCCGTGAGCAGGTCGCCGGACTGTCCGGCCGTGCACGCGGGATCTTTGGCGCATCTTTTGCGCAGCAAAGACAAAAAGGGATGCAATTTTGCGCCCGATGCGCTATAATAGATGCCATCATGCAGTGAGAGGGATCATTATGCGAATCGTTGTTAAAGTCGGCACTTCCACACTCGCGCACGCGACCGGGCGGCTGAACATTCAGCGCATGGAGCGGCTGTGCAAAGTGCTCAGCGACCTGAAAAATGCAGGTCACGAGATCATTCTCGTCTCGTCCGGCGCGATCGGCATGGGCGTCGGCAAGCTCAATCTGTCCGGCCGTCCGGCGGATATGCCGGGCAAGCAGGCCGCGGCCGCCGTCGGCCAGTGCGAGCTGATGTATTTTTACGATAAGCTCTTCACGGAGTACAATCATATTGTGGCGCAGCTGCTGCTGACCGGCGAGGACATCCGCAGTGAGCAGCGCAGCCGCAACGTGCGCAACACGCTCTCGCGGCTGCTGGAGCTGGGGGCGCTGCCGGTCATCAATGAAAACGACGCCGTGGCGACGGACGAGATCGGCGTGGACAACACCATCGGCGAGAACGACAGTCTCTCGGCCATCGTGGCTGCCGCCATCGGTGCGGATCTGCTGATCCTGCTCTCGGACATCGACGGATTGTATGACAGCGACCCGCACCGAAACCCGGATGCGCGGCTCATCGAGACGGTGCCGGTCATCGACGCGCACATTCTCTCGCTTGCCGGAGACAAGGGCTCCGCGCTCGCCACCGGCGGCATGGTCACGAAGCTGCACGCCGCGCAGATCGCAACGGCGGCCGGCTGCGAGATGGTCATTGCCAACGGCGAAAAGCCCGAGGTGCTCTATGACATTGTGGCCGGCAGGCGCGCCGGCACCCGATTTCTGATACCACATTCCTGAGGAGGGACTACTATGACGACTATGGACATTCTCCGGCGGACGAAGGCCGCGTGGCCCAGCATCTGCAACGCTTCCGCCGAGGACAAAAACCGCATCCTGTCCGCCATGGCGGACAGCCTGCAGGCGGAGTGCGATGCCATCCTGCGCTGCAATGCCGAGGACATGGACGCTGCACGCGGCCATATCTCGGATGTCATGCTCGACCGGCTCTATTTGGACAAAGATCGCATCGACGCCATGGCCGACGGCATCCGCGCGACCGTGGCGCTGCCGGATCACACGGGGCGCATCCTCGCGCAGATCGACCACCCCAACGGCATGAAGATCTATAAAAAGCAGGTTCCGCTCGGCCTGGTCGCCATCATTTATGAGAGCCGCCCGAACGTCACGTCCGACGCGGCGGCGCTCACCATCAAGAGCGGCAACGTCTGCATGCTCCGCAGCGGCAAGGAGGCTTTCCGCACGGCCAAAGCCATCGTGGCCGCGCTCAAGCAGGGCATCGCGTCCGCAGGCGGCGATCCGGACATCGTCAACATCGTGGAGGATACCAGCCACCAGAGCGCTACGGAGATCATGCAGGCCAAGGGCCTTGTAGATCTGCTCATCCCGCGCGGCGGGGCGGGGCTCATCCGCGCCTGCGTGCAGAATGCCACCGTGCCCTGCATCGAGACCGGCACCGGTATCTGCCACGTCTACGTGGACGAGTATGCTGACCTCGACAAGGCCGTGCGCATCATCGAAAACGCCAAAACCAGCCGCCCCTCGGTCTGCAACGCCGAGGAGGTCTGCCTTGTGCACCGGGCGGTCGCGGCCAGGTTTCTGCCCATGCTCAAAAAGGCGCTGGTCGATGACCGCGCGGCGCAGGGCCTCACACCGGTCGAGCTGCGGCTGGATGCGGCAGCGGCGCAGATCATCGACGGCAAGAGCGCTTCCGACAAGGACTTTGACACGGAGTATCTGGACTATATACTCGCCGTCGGCGTGGTCGACAGTCTGGACGCCGCCATCGCGCACGTGCTCGCGCACTCGACGCACCACAGCGATGCCATCGTCACCGAGGACGCCGCGAGCGCCGAGCGCTTCATCAACGGCACGGACAGCGCGGCAACGTACGTCAACGTCTCCACCCGCTTTACCGACGGGGGTGAGTTCGGCCTCGGCTGCGAGATGGGCATCTCCACGCAGAAGCTCCACGCCCGCGGCCCCATGGGGCTCGACGAGCTGAGCACCTATAAATATATCATCCGCGGCGACGGACAGATCCGCTGAGGAGGGAACACTATGAAAAAGTTTGAAGCAGGCTTCATCGGCGCCGGCAATATGGGCGGCGCGCTGGCCACGGCCGCGGCCAAACAGGTCACAGGGGAGCGGGTCGCCGTTGCCTGCAGCAGCCCCGCGCACAGTGCGGCGGCGGCCGAGCGGCTGGGCTGCCGTGCGGCCGCGCCGGAGGAGATCCTCGGCGGCAGCAAATTCGTGTTTCTCGGCGTCAAGCCGCAGATGATCGACGGCGTTGTGCAGTCGCTGGCAGCGCCCATCGCGGCGTCGGAGAGCATTATTGTGTCCATGCTCGCCGGTGTGCAGCTGGAGCGGCTCGAGCGGCTGCTCGGCGCGGATAAGAAGATCATCCGCATCCTGCCGAACACGGCCTGCGCCGTGGGGCAGGGCGTCGTGCTCTATTGTGCCAACGGCAATGTCACGGACGGCGATCTCGCGGCGTTTTGCGCGCTCATGGCGGCCGCGGGCATCGTCGACCCCATTTCCGAGGCGTTGATTGACGCCGGCTGCGCCATCACCGGCTGCGGCCCCGCGTTTGCGTATATGTTCATCGAGGCGCTGGCCGACGGCGGCGTCAAATGCGGCCTGCCGCGCGCAAAAGCCATCCGCTACGCAGCGCAGATGCTCGCCGGCAGCGCGGAGATGGTGTTGCAGTCCGGCAAGCACCCGGAGCAGCTCAAGGACGAGGTCTGCAGCCCCGGCGGCAGCACGATCGCCGGCGTCGACGCGCTCGAGCAGCACGGTTTTCGCGGCAGCTGCATCGCGGCCGTGGACGCCGCGTTTGAAAAGACCCGCCAGCTCGGGTGATCCCAGTTAAAAATGCCGGCCGGGCCGCACCCATTCGGGTGCGGCCCGGCCGCTGCATGGTTGCTTATGCAGACGTGATGTAGCACTCCTCGGCTTCCTGCTGTGCATGGATCAGCAGCAGCCGCGCCTCCTCATAGTCGTGGGTGTCGATTTGCTCAACGGCGTCGCTCAGCGTGTTGAAGAGGGTGAAGTACAGTTTCTTGAAGTCCATGGTATCTCCTTTTTGTTCTGCGTATTTGCGGTTTCCGGCGCGTCTTCCGGTCGCTGCGATGCGCAGTCTAACACAGAATGGAGCAGAAACGTGTCGAATGCTGTAGGCGTCGAAAAAACTTCATAAAATTCAAATTTTTTGTCAGGCATGGAACGATCTTTGCGCGAAGCGTCGAATCGCAAACGCCCGCGCACCATATCGGAGCGCGGGCGCGGATCGTTTATAGCAGCTTGATCAGGATCGTGACGGCGCCCAGCAGGATCAGCACGCTGCCGCCGTCGGCATCGTGTCCGACTGGGCGGCGACGGGGCTGAATCAGTCTGTGAAACAGCTTTCCGATAAATAATTTCTATTACACACCATTACACACCCGTTGCACACCGCATCGATAATTTGCACGCAAAAACGGAAAAAGAAAAAGTCCTGTATTCCTTGAGAATACAGGACTTTTTGTTGGTCCGAGTGAGAAGATTCGAACTTCCGGCCTCTTGAACCCCATTCAAGCACGCTACCAACTGCGCTACACCCGGATATCACATTTGCTCAAATAATATAGCACACCGCGCAAAAAAATGCAAGAGGGAAATGCGGCTTTCGGGCAGAAAGTTTTTCGTTACATTTCTTTACGATTGTATCAGAATTCCGAATAGATAGGTTTCGAAATAATCATAAATTTTTTAAATAAATAAATTGAAATTTTTTGGGTGATTTGTTAACGTGTTCTTAACACCTATGTGAGATGATACAGTCCCATGCATGCGGTGGCATGCAAGATCCACTTGGCGAAATAGAAACAAAGGAGGAAATATCATGACAGGTAAAAAACTGCAGCGTCTGCTGGCGTGCCTGCTGGCGGTCCTGCTGCTGTCGCAGGTCGGGGCGTTCTCGCCGGCCGTGTTCGCGGCGGATGACATCGACTACACGCTGCAAAACGGTACGGCCATCATTAAGTCCACGATGACGACCGATGAAGTGAACCATGCGCTGACGCGCGCGCTGGTCAAGGATTTTGACCAGAAGAGCGAGGAAGAGCAGAGCGCACTTCTGGATAGTCAAACTGGTCTCAAGTGGGAGTACAAGTGCGAGGGCAAGAGCAAGAGTTTTTTGGGCATCTCTGCCACGCATACCGACTGGGGTTCCATTAATGGGTTTACTAGCGTAGATAATAGAATCAATTTTACCCACCCCGCGCTGAAGGACAACAAGGATGGCAGCTATCAGGTGCGTGTTGCTGACACGACAGCGGAAGTAACGCTGACGAAGGCGGAGAAGCTCTCTTCGTCCATCACGCTCAAGCAGGACGCCAGCGTGAAGCTGCCGTATAAGGAAGACGGCACGCTGGATTTTGACGCGCTGCGTGAGAACATCTTTAGCCTGGTCGTGGAGAGCACCACGCCCAAGCTGACGGTCAACGACGTGACCATCGAGTATTATGCTACGGGCAAGATCCGCAAGAACTGGGCTCCTCTGGAGGGCGGCAAGGTCGACGGCCTGAACTATCCCGCCATTTCTGCGGGTGAGCAGCAGATCCAGATCAGCTTCAAGGGCGACGATACTTACAAGGCTGACACTGTGAAAACGACTGTGAACTTCCTTGACCGCGCGGCAGCTCCGTTCCAGCTCAAGCAGGGTGTGACCGAAGTCTCGATGGTCTATAACAAGGATCAGAGCATCAACTACGAGGAAACCGCGCAGGCTCTGCGCGAGGCGCTGCTCGAGAGCACCGATCCGAACGTCTCCATCAACGACGTGACGGTGGAGTATAACGCCGGTATAGGTGCTATCAAAAATTATCAGCCCTTGAATTATAGCCTGACGGGCAGCGACTTTATTGACCAGCTTTTTAAATTTGGCCTCGGATCACAGACCATCCGCTTCACCTGGCGCGGCAACGCAGGCTACCAGGCTTATACGGCGGAAGTCACCGTCGAGATGACCGACAGCCGCGAGGCCAGCGCCGTCGTCCTTAAGCCGAGCATCTCTCTCATCTACAATAAGGATGCCGCTGCCATGACGCAGCAGATTTTTGAATACGTCATTGATTGGGACGATTCCACGCTGCCCGACAAGAGCACGCTGAGCGCGGACGACTTTACGATCGAGTATTACGCAACGGCTAAGGTCGTGGCCGGTGATCTTGGCGGCGACGTAGGACTCCAAAAGTGGGTTCCGATCGAAGGAGAAGAGGGAATCAGTGCTGGCAAACTCCAGTATTTCTACCCCCAGATGGGCGCTGGTGAGCAGCAGATCCGCGTGACCTTCAACGGCAACGAGACCTATCGTTCCAGCGAGGCTGAGGAAGGCTCGCTCACGGTCAAGAAGGCAAATGTCTCCGTCAAGGTGCACTCGACGAGCATCTACGCCGATGAAGTGCCGGGCGAGGGCTTCGTCACCACCGATCCCGTGGACGATTTTGACATCTTCACAGTCTATACCGGCGTGTCCAGCGTGTTCGTGCAGCTGCCCGAGCGCTACACAGACAACGCGTTCATCAAGGTTGTTGATCCTGTGCTCGAAAAAGTCGGTCTGCGGACGATCCGGGATATCATGGACAAGGGCATCACCGTCGGCGAACTCAAGCAGAATCTGGACAAGATCGCCAATGGCAGCGAGTATGCCGCAGTGCGTGAAGCGCTCAAGCTGATGGGTGTTGACGTCGCTACGCTGCAGCAGATCATCAACGTGTTCAACAAGATCACCCTGCTGGACAATGTCCGCATTGCCCTGCGTACACCGGATCAGGTGGGTATCTACACCGTTTACGCGATCACGAACAACGATAACTACAACACCGGCTTCGGTATGGGTGCACTCGTTGTGAAAAAGCACTACTCCGGTGTGAAGCTCGACTGGAATCAGAACTTCACCAACGGCAAGATCTCCGCTGCGGACGTGAAGAACTTCGACTTCGGTGCGACGCTGAGCTATAACGGCAACAGCGATATCTCGCAGGACAACGTGCACTACCTGTACTCCGGCTTCACCAGCAGGTGGAAGCCGTACTCCAGCACCTCGACGCCCCCGACTGAGCCCGGCCGCTATGTTGTGACGGTCGTGACTCTGGGCGGCAACTATCAGGCAGCGCCCATCACGCGCGCTTTCCAGATCACCAAGTAATTTTCTCGCGTGTGTCTCCCGGGCTTTTTTGCCCGGGAGACATTTTTGCGCCGGAGGAGACCGGCCGGAGCGGAAAATGAAAATCGCCGAAAATTTTTTCAAAAATAACTTGACAGCAGTCGAATCGTCTGGTATATTAAACAAGCGCTGAGGCGACGAGGCCGAGTAGTTCAGTTGGTTAGAACGCTAGCCTGTCACGCTAGAGGTCGAGGGTTCAAGTCCCTTCTCGGTCGCCACCCGCGGGGCGAAAGCTCCGCGGGCTTTGTATGCTGCTATAGCTCAGTCGGTAGAGCGCATCCTTGGTAAGGATGAGGTCCCCGGTCCGAATCCGGGTAGCAGCTCCAGAAAATCCTGCAACCGTTGCGGTTGCAGGATTTTTTGTTTATCAAAGGCCGCGCAAAAACCACGACGCCGGACAGGGAAGCCCTGTCCGGCGTCGTTTTGCCTAAGTTCGGTTTCAGCCGCCGAAGCCGATGCACGGTGTGCGGCCCCCGCCGTTTGGCGGGGGCTTACGTTTTCCTTGCCGCAGGAAATCGATATGCGAAAGCCTGCCAAAACCGTCTGTGTCAGACGCTTTTGACAGGCGTAGCGAGCGGGCCTGTAAGCCGGGTTCTGTTATCGACAGCCATCTATCTAGACGCACCGTTGCCGGTGCGTTCCAGCCACCTCCATGGGACGGCCGGGCCGGCCATATGTCCCTCCGCGGTGTTGCTCCGGATAGAGTTTACAGCGCCGCACTGTCTCCAGCCGGCGAGTGAGCTCTTACCTCACTTTTCCACCCTTACCCGATCGCTCGGGCGGTTTGTTTCTGTTGCACTTGTCCGAGGGTCGCCCCTGGCGGGTGTTACCCGTTATCCTTGCCCTGTGGAGCCCGGACTTTCCTCACGCACAGCCTTTCGGCTCGTGCCCGCGGCTGTCCGGCCTGCTCGCCCGACTATTTTACACATCCTGCCGCACCGCGTCAAGTCCGGCAGCGATTTATTTTCTTGTAATCGGCACGAATGAGCGGTATAATCTCCACGTATGATTACTTTTTGGAAAAGGAGTGTCTGCATGACCTTTTCGGACTATATGGACTATCTGTGCGGCAAGCGCATCGGCGTCATCGGCTTCGGCGTGAGCAATCAGCCGCTCGTGCGCGTGCTGCTGCGCAACGGCTGCGACGTGACGGTGTGCGACCGGCGCGACCGCGCCCAGCTCGGCGCGGCCGGCGACGAGGCCGCGGCGCAGGGCGCAAAATTTATCCTTGGTGCGGATTATCTGGAGCATCTGGACTTCGACGTCATCTTCCGCACACCGGGCGTGCTGCCCATCGTGCCGCAGCTGCGCGCGGCGGCGCAAAGCGGCGCGATCCTCACCTCCGAGATGGAGGCATTCTGCAATCTCTGCCCGTGCCGCATCATCGCCATCACCGGCAGCGACGGCAAGACCACGACCTCGACCATCACGGCCGAGCTCCTGCGCGCGCAGGGCTACACCGTGCACCTCGGCGGCAACATCGGCACGCCGCTCTTTGACCGCATTCCGGAGATCCGTCCGGAGGATTTTGCCGTGCTCGAGCTCAGCAGCTTCCAGCTGCACAGCATGCACTGCGCGCCGGATGTGGCCATCATCACGAACATTTCGCCGAATCATCTGGATGTGCATCCGGATTTCGAGGACTACGTGTCGGCCAAGTGCAGCATTTACCGCTGCCAGCGGCCGGACGGCTGCCTGGTGCTCAACGCGAAGGACGCCCACACGCCGCGCTTCGCGGCCGAGGCGCCGGGGCGCGTGCGCTATTTCAGCAGCATCGGCCCGGTGGAAAATGGCGTTTACTGCACGGATGGTGTGATTTACCGCGCGCACGATGGCAAGGCGGAGAAGATCCTCGACGCCGCCGAGATCCGCATTCCCGGCGCGCACAACGTGGAAAACTATATGGCGGCCTTTGCCGCGACCGACGGGCTGGTCGGCAATGCGGCGTGCGTTCAGGTCGCGCATACCTTCTCCGGCGTGCCGCACCGCATGGAGCGCATCCGCGAGCTCAACGGCATCACGTTCATCAACGATTCCATCGCCTCGAGCCCCACGCGCACGATCGCGGGCCTGCACGCGCTGCCGAAGCCGCCGGTCATCATCCTCGGCGGGCACGACAAGCACATCCCGTTTGATACGCTCGGTGACGAGGTCTGCCTGCACGCGAAGGCGGTGGTCGTCGTCGGCGAGACGGCGCAGCGCATTGCCGCCGCCATCCGCGCGTCGAAATGCTATGACCCGGGAAAGCTGCCGCTCGTTGAGGCGCCGGATTTTCGCGCAGCGGTCGAGACGGCCTACGGCCTTGCACAGCCGGGCGATATCGTGACGCTCTCGCCGGCCTGCTCATCGTTTGATTTCTTCAAAAACTTTGAAGAGCGCGGCAATACCTTCCGCGCCATTGTGGAATCTCTGCAATAAGCGCATGAATTGCCCCGCCGCTGCATAGCATGGCAGGGGGGATCTGCTATGATTTGTGCACCTCGCCGCTGGAGACCGGCTGCCCGCCGGCGCCCGCTGCGGCCGAACCGGAAGCTGGCGGCGCTGCTGCTGGTATGCATTCTGCTGGGCGGCATGGCGTATGTTACCGTGTCGGTGCTGCACCTGATCACGCAGCTGGCCGTCAACTCCGCCTGCGACCTCATGCAGCTGAAGATCAACGCCGCCGTCACGGCGGCGACGGCGCAGGTGCAGGGCGACTATTATACCTACCGCACGGACGCTGACGGGACCATCACGGCCGTGAGCATCGACACCGAGCACGTGGGGCAGGTGTCCTCGCTCGTGCTCGAGCACATGATGGACGGGGACGACGGGCAGGTCGAGCTGGACATCCCGCTCGAGACGCTCTTCGGCGTGAATTTTCTGCCGGGGCTCAAGCTGCCGCTGCCGGTGCGCATCCTTGTGCTGACGACGTCGGACGTGAACTATCACAACGAGCTCATGTCGGCCGCGATCAACCAGAGCAAATATCAACTATATCTGAACGTGAAGATGGATCTCGACATTCTGGTGCCCTGGGAGCACCAGACCGAGACCGTGGGCACGAACGTCCTGCTGGCCGAGACGGTCATCGTCGGAAAAGTGCCCCAGACGTATGTGGAAGTGGAGTAGACAACATGGATGTACGCGAAGAGATCCTGACGCTGCGCCGTCAGCTGGAACACGCAAATTTTCTCTATTACGTGAAGGACGCGCCCGAGATCAGCGACTTTGAATACGACGCGCTTATGCGCAGGCTCGAAGAGCTCGAGGCGGCGCACCCGGAGTACGCCTCGCCCGATTCGCCGACGCAGCACGTCGGCGGCTACGCGCTCAACACCTTTGCGCAGGTGCGCCATCAGGTGCCGCTCGAGAGCCTGCAGGACGTGTTCTCGTTCGACGAGCTGCGCGCGTTCGGCGCGCGCATGGACGGGGCGCTCACGCAGACGCATGATTATTCCGTCGAGCCGAAGATCGACGGCCTGTCCATGTCGCTCGAGTATGAAAACGGGGTGTTCGTCCGCGGCGCTACGCGCGGCGACGGCATCACCGGCGAAGACGTGACGGAAAACCTCCGCACGCTGCGCAACCTGCCGCTGACGCTTGAAAACGCGCCTGCAAAGCTTATCGTGCGCGGTGAGGTCTATATGTCGCACGAAGTATTCGCAGCGCTCAATGCCGAGCGCGAGCTGCTCGAACAGCCGCTGCTGGCCAATCCCCGCAACGCGGCGGCGGGCTCTGTGCGCCAGCAGGACCCGAAGGTCGCGGCGGCGCGCAAGCTCGATATCATCATCTTCAACCTCCAGTTTGACAGCGACCGCACGTTTGCCGCGCACACGGAAACGCTGGACTATCTGGCGTCGCTGGGCTTCCCGGTCGTGCCGTATCAGCGCTGTGAAACGCTCGATGCCTGCTGCGCGCGCATTGACTGGATCGGCGACAACCGCGAGACGTTCCCGTTCGACATCGACGGCGCGGTCATCAAGATCAACGATCTCGCGCAGCGGCAGTATCTCGGCAGCACGGCGAAGTTCCCGCGCTGGGCGGTGGCATATAAATACCCGCCGGAGAAGAAGGAGAGCCGCGTGCGCGACATCGTCGTGCAGGTCGGCCGCACTGGTGTGCTCACGCCGAAGGCGGTCATTGAGCCGGTGCGTCTGGCCGGCACGACCGTCACGAATGCCACGCTGCACAATCAGGACTTCATCGACAACCTCGACCTGCGCATCGGCGACACGGTGCTCGTGCAGAAGGCAGGGGAGATCATTCCCGAGATCCTCTCCGTCGTGCGCGAGAAGCGGCCGGAGGGCACGGTGCCGTTTCATATGCCGGACACCTGCCCGGAGTGCGGCGCGCCCGTGGTGCGTGACCCGGACGGGGCGGCCCTGCGCTGCACGGGCGCGGAGTGCCCGGCGCAGCGGCTGCGCAACATTGCGCACTTTGCCTCCCGCGAGGCGATGGATATCGACGGCCTCGGCATCTCGCTGTGCCAGTCGCTGATTGAGGCGGGGCTCGTGCACTCCCCGGCGGAGCTGTATGCGCTCGAGCCGCAGTCGGTCGCGGCGCTGGACCATATGGGGAAGAAGTCGGCCGAGAATCTCATGGCCGCCATCGAAAAGAGCAAGGATGCCGGCATGGCGCGCCTGCTGTGCGCGTTCGGCATCCGGCAGGTTGGGCAGAAGGCGGCCAGAGTGCTGGCCATGCACTTCGGCACGCTGGACAAGCTCATGGCGGCGACGGAAGAAGAGCTCATGGCCATCCCTGACGTCGGCCCGACGACGGCGGCGTACCTGCGTGCATGGTTCGATAACCCACAATCACAGCACCAGATCCGCCTGCTGCGCGATGCGGGCGTCAGCTTTGATTCCAGGGAGCAGGTCGTGGACCGCCGCTTTGCCGGCAAGACGTTTGTGCTCACCGGCGCGCTCGAGCACTTCAGCCGCGACGAGGCCAGTGCCATCATCGAGCGCTTCGGCGGCAAGACGAGTTCTTCCGTGTCGAAAAAAACGTCCTATCTGCTCGCCGGCGAAAACACCGGCTCGAAGTATCAGAAGGCGCTCACGCTCGGCACGCCTATCATTACGGAAGCTGAATTCCTGGACATGATCCAGGAGTAACGAAAGAAACGGAGTGGAAATCATGCGAGATTACGCAAAAGAATTTGAAAACCGCGTCGCCTTTATCCGCGACCTGCTCAAAAGCAGCGGCGCCAAAGGTGTCATCTACGGCAACAGCGGCGGCAAGGACAGCGCGCTCGTCGGCATCCTCTGCAAGGCCGCGTGCGACAATACGGTCGGCATCATGATGCCGTGCGCCTCCAAGCGCAACTTCGGCGAGGACATGACCGACGGTCTGGCCGTGGCCGAGCAGTTCAACATCGAGACGCGCACGGTCGATCTCACGGCGGAAAAGGAGCTCGTCATGCAGACGGTCTCCGCCGTCACGACGCTCAACCAGATGGCGACGTCGAACATCGCCCCGCGTCTGCGCATGCTCACGCTCTACACCATCGGCGCGGCCGAGGGCCGTCTCGTCGCCGGCACCGGCAACCGCAGCGAGGCATACATGGGCTATTTCACGAAGTGGGGCGACGGCGCGTATGACTTCAATCCCATCGCCGACCTGACCGTGACGGAAATTTACGAGTTCCTGACCTGGCTGCATGCGCCGGAAAACATCATCCGCAAAGCGCCGTCCGCCGGTCTCTTTGAGGGTCAGACGGATGAGCAGGAGATGGGCGTGACCTACGCCGCCATCGACAAATACATCCTCACCGGCGAGGCCAGCGAGCACGACAAGGCCATCATCGATCGCTACCATAGCCGCAGCGAGCATAAGCGCCGCCCGGCCGCAACCTATCACGCCGAATGACGCAGTATTTCGATACCCACGCACACTACGACAGCGGAAAGTTCAACGCCGACCGCGAAGAGGTGCTGCGCGCCGTGCATGAGAGCGGCGTCGCGCTCATCGTGGATCCCGGCGACTGTGCTGCGACGTCCGCGCGCGCCGTCGCCATCGCACAGGAATATGATTTCGTCTATGCCGCCGTCGGCTGGCACCCGGAGGAAGCCGCCGGCTGGACGGACGACAGTCTGGAGCAGATCCGCGCGCTGGCGGCGCAGCCCAAGGTCTGCGCCATCGGCGAGATCGGTCTGGACTATTACTGGGACGCCTCCACGAAGGCGACGCAGGAGATCATGCTGCGTGCGCAGCTGGAGCTGGCGCTGGAGCTGGATCTCCCGGTCATCATCCACGACCGGGAGGCGCACGGCGACAGCCTGCGCATTGTGTGCGATTATCCAGGCCTGCGCGGCGTGTTCCACTGCTTTTCCGGCAGCGTGGAGATGGCGCGCGAGCTGCTGCGCCGCGGCTGGTACCTCGGCTTTGACGGCCCGATCACATATAAGAATGCCGTCAAGGCGCTGGACGTGATCGCCGCCTGCCCGACGGACCGGATGCTGCTCGAAACGGATTCGCCCTATCTGGCCCCGGTACCGAACCGCGGCAAGCGCAACGATTCGCGCAACCTGCCGTACATTGCTGCGCGCATAGCGGAGATCAAGAGCATGACCACAGAAGAAGTCGCGGAGGTGACACTGCAAAATGGAAAACAACTCTTCGGCCTCTGAGCGCTGGCTGCTGCGCGGCGCGCCGAATGCGCGCGACCTCGGCGGCCTGCCCACCATGGATGGCCGCACGATCCGGCCGGGCCTGTTGCTGCGCAGCGGCGAACTTGCCGGCATCACAGAGCCGGACGCACAGACACTCACGGAATATCCGCTGCGAACGGTCGTGGATTTCCGCACGGACCTCGAGCGGGAGCAGAAACCGGACCGTGTCCTGCCGGGCGTGCAGTATGTCCACTGCCCGATCGTGCAGCAGGCGGCGGCCGGCCTGACGCGCGAGGAGCACGCCGACCCCTATGCGGCCGTCGTCGCGCACGCGAAAGCGATGGCCGGCCGGGAGCGGGCGTTCATGTGCGAGCTGTACCGCAGTCTCGTCACGCAGGCATTCTCCATCGCGCACTACCGGCAGTTTTTTGCGCTTCTGCTCGCGCAGACGGACGGCGCGCTGCTCTACCACTGCACGGCGGGGAAAGACCGCGTCGGTGTCGGCACGATGCTGCTGCTGACGGCGCTGGGTGTGGACTGGCCGGTCATCGTGGAAAACTACCTGATCACCAACGAGCGCATGGCCGCCTCGACCGACTGTCTGCTGACGGCGGTCGTGGACTATGACCTGAGCGAGGCGGAGCGGGAGGTCATCCGCACGTTTGACCGCGCGGACGCGGCGTTCCTGACGGCTGCGCGCGATGCGGTCGCGGAGCGATACGGCAGTGTGGACGCTTTTCTGACGCAGGCGCTTGGTGTTGGCGCGGCCGAGCGGGCGGCGCTGCGCGCGCGTTACCTGACAGCAGAATAAAAAGACGGCGTGCTGCCCATTTGGGCGGCACGCCGTTGTGATGCTGTGTGTTTGCTTACAGCTCCTGTTTCGGCATTTGATCGGACAGGTAGATCCGGATGGGATCTTCCTGTGCGTGACCATACGGCACCTTCGGCGCACGGAAGAGATTCGTTTCCGGCAGCACCGTGCTGAGCACGACGTGGAACGTGGTTCCGCCCCATTCGTTGCTCTCCAGGAGAATGGTGCCATCGTGCTTTTCCGCAATGCCGAGTGCGACCGTCAGGCCAAAGCTGTTGCTGCTCAGGTCGGAAAAATCCACGCCGGTCACACGCAGCGGGATAAAGATCGTCCCGAGCTTTTCCGGCGGGATGCGTACACCGTCATCCCGAATGGTGATGTCGGCGTGGTCGCCCTCCTGCGTGACGGTAAAGCGGATGCGGTCGCCGTGCTTGCAGCGCTCCGTGCAGTTGGCAATGATGTTGAGCAGCATGCGCTGGATGAGCGCCGTGTCGAGCGCGCAGTTGATCGGCTCGTCCGGAATGCTGACCTCCAGCACGATGCCGTTGGCGTCGGTGATCGGCTGGATGTTATCCAGCAGCGTCCGGCATTCCTTGCCCAGGTCGCACAGCTGCGGCATGAACGCAAGCGTGCCGTCGTACAGGCCGGAGGCCGTGGAGGCGTTGAGCGTGAAGCGCAGCAGCCGGTAGTAAAACTGCGTCAATTCGGCGGCGTTGCGCCGGAAGCGCACGTCGCTGAGCTGCATGGCGTAGTCTGAAAAATACGTCGTGAGCGTGCGGAAAGCGTTGAGAGATGCCAGAAACGGTGCAAACTGCGCGCCGGCCCGCAGGGCGTTTTCATCCTGCGGAACGAACGAGAACAGCCGAAACGCACCAAACGATGTCACGGAGATGATGACGTGGCGCTTTTCGATCGTGGCAGACGTGACGAATTCCGTAGCCGTGGCCTCCGTGATGTGCGCCGGCAGCAGCTCGGTGAGTTTGTGATTTGTGCGGTTGCCGCGAAACAGTTCCTGCGCCGCCGGGTTCATAAACGCGACAAATTGCTCCTGCGCGCCGATCACGGCGGTGTTGCTCATCGAAAACAGCGTGTTGAGCGAGTCGATGATCAAAGTATTGCTCATTTTCCGATCCCCCCTAAGATGTATTAAAAAACAGTATAGCAGAATTCGTCAATAGACACAAGTTTTTACACGCAAAAATTCGGAGATTTGTTGCAAATGGCCAGCACCGCCTGCCGCACCGATAAGAATGTGGTTGCGCTTTCGGCGGAATTGTTATAGAATATAGCTGTAAGAAATTGCGCTGCGTGCTGTGCGCAGCAGATATAACAGGAGGAATAGAGCATGATTAAAATTGGCATCAATGGCTTCGGCCGCATCGGCCGTCTGGTGTTCCGCGCCGCGATCTGCGCCGACGATATCGAGGTCGTCGCCGTCAACGCGCCGGATAAGACGCCCGAGCAGCTGGCGTATACTGTGAAGTACGATTCCGTGCACGGCCGCTTTCACGGCACGGTCGATTGCGAGGGCGGCGAGAACCCGGCCCTGATCGTCAATGGCAAGCGCGTTGCGCTGCTCAACAACCGCGACGCGAAGCTCCTGCCCTGGGGCGAGCTGGGTGTCGAGTATGTGCTCGAGTGCACCGGCGCGTTCCTGACCAAGGAAAAGGCGCAGGATCATCTGGACGCCGGCGCGCAGGTCGTCGTGCTCTCCGGCCCGTCCAAGGACGACACGCCGATGTTCGTCTGCGGCGTTAACCTCGATGCGTACACCCCGGATATCAAGATCGTGTCCAACGCTTCGTGCACTACGAACTGCCTGGCGCCGCTGGCCAAGATCATCAACGATAATTTTGGCATCGTCGAGGGCCTTATGACCACCGTCCATGCCGACACGGCCACCCAGCAGGTCGTCGACGGCTTCTCCAAGAAGAACTGGCGTCTGTCCCGCGGTGTGCACGGCAACATCATCCCGACCAGCACCGGCGCTGCCAAGGCGGTCGGCAAGGTCATTCCGGCCCTGCAGGGCAAGCTGACCGGCACTTCCATGCGCATCCCGAGCGCGGACGTGTCCATCGTCGATCTGACCTGCCGCCTCGAGAAGGCTGCGACGTATGATGAGATCTGCGCTGCCGTCAAGGCTGCCGCGGAAGGCCCGATGGCCGGCGTCGTCGAGTATGTCGATGACGAGGTCGTCTCCTCCGACTTCATCACCGATCCGCACACCAGCATCTTTGATGCCAAGGCCGGCCTCGCGCTCAACGATCACTTCGTCAAGCTCATGGCGTGGTACGACAATGAGTGGGGCTTCTCGAACAAGATGCTCGACCTGACGCGCCACATCGACTCCGTGCGCAAGGCGTGATCGGAAAAACAAACCGCAAATCAGGGGAATGCGCTGCATTCCCTTGATTTTTTCTGTCCGGTAGTGTAAAGTATACCGGCACGTGAAATTTCAGCGGGGGAGGGAGTGCGGTTTGCAGGAAAGCAGCAAGCAGAACTATCTCCACGGCGCGGCCATGATGACGGCCGGCGTTGTGGTCATCAAGATCCTCGGCGCGATCTATAAGATCCCGCTCGGCAATATTCTCGGCGACGAGGGATACGGCTATTTCTCCGTTGCCTATAATATTTATTATGTCTTTCTCAACATGGCCACGGCGGGTATGCCGGTCGCGCTCTCGCGCATGATCAGTGAGGCGGACACGCTCGGCCGCCCCGTGCAGGCGCGCAAGATCTTCCGCGTGGCCTGGCTGACGTTTGCCATTTTCGGCCTGCTGCTCGGACTGGTCATGTTCCTGTTCCCGACGGAGCTGGCCGGGATGCTCAACAATGTCCGCGCGGCACAGAGCATCTGGGCGCTGTCGCCGGCGCTCGTGCTCGTGTATCTGACGAGCACGTACCGCGGCTATGCGCAGGGCATGAGCAACATGAAGCCGACGACCGTCTCCCAGATCCTCGAGGTCGTGGGCAAGGTCGCCGTCGGTCTTGTACTCGCGTGGAGCTTTACGCGCGCGGGCAAGAGTCTGCCGGTCGCATCGGCGGGGGCGATCTTCGGCGTCACGGCGGGCGGCGCCTTTGCGCTGATCTATGTGGCGATCTATTATCACCGCCACTATCCGGAAAAACCGGTCGCGGATCCAGATGTGCCGGATTCCGCCGGACATATTCTCGTCACGCTGCTGCGTATCAGCATCCCGATCGCGCTCGGCTCCAGCGTGCTGAGCATCATCAATCTCGTGGACACGAAGCTCATCATGTACCGCCTGCAGACGGCGCTTGGCTATTCCGAGTCGTATGCAAACGTTCTCTACGGCGTTTACGGCAAGGTGCAGACACTGTATAATCTCCCGGCCGCTTTCGTGACGCCGATGACGATCAGCATCGTCCCGGCCATTGCGGCGGCGGTCGTGCAGGGAAAGTATACGCAGTCGAAGACCATTGCGGAATCCGCGCTGCGCATCTCCGCGGCGGTCGCCATGCCGATGGGTATCGGGCTTGCCGTGCTGTCTTACCCGATCGTCAACGTGCTCTATCCGCGCAGCAATGCGGCCGGCCCAACGCTGCTGATGCTGCTGGGCATTGCGTCGGTGTTCGTGTGCATTTCATTGATCACGACGGCGGTTCTGCAGGCGACCGGTCACGAGATCTACCCGGTCTATTCCATGCTGGCCGGCGGCCTGGCGAAGATCGCGGTCAACTGGTTCCTGATCGCGGTACCGGAGCTGAATATCACCGGCGCGCCGGTCGGTACGCTCGCGTGCTATCTTGTCATCTGCACCATGAACCACATTTTCCTGTGCAAAACGCTCCGTGAGCGGCCGAATGTCGGCCGGGCGCTCGTGCGTCCGCTGCTGAGCACACTCATCATGGCTGTCGTGGCCTGGGGCGTGTATGCGGGCCTGTCCGCCGCCATGGGCGGTGACCTGAGCTGGAAGCGCATGGCGCTGGCCATGCTCGTGTCGATGGTCTGCGCGGTCGTGACGTATCTGATTGCGGTCGTAAAAACGCGCGCCATCACGCTTGCTGACCTGCAGCTGATCCCGAAGGGTGAAAAGCTCGCAAAAGTTCTGCACATCAGATGACATAACACCGAAAAATCCTGAATTTTCAATGGTTTTTTGAAAAAAGGGTTGCAGAAGGAGCAAAATTGTGTTAGATTTTCTCTGCAAAGAAAGCTATGACCTGCGCGACTTTGTGGCGCTCATCACGTTCCTGCGCTCGCCGGATGGCTGCCCGTGGGATCAGGTGCAGACGCACGAGAGCATCCGCCGCAACTTCCTGGAGGAGACGTATGAGGTCTGTGAGGCCATCGACGCCGGTGATACGGCGCACCTGAAGGAAGAGCTGGGCGACGTGCTCATGCAGGTGCTGTTCCATACGGATATTGAGCGCGAGGCCGGGCATTTTGATATTGACGATGTGGCGGACGCTGCCTGCAAAAAGCTCATCTACCGGCATCCGCATGTGTTCCGGCGCGACGAGCCGGATGTGCCGGACTGGGACACGATCAAGCAGCGCGAGCGCGCGCAGACGACCACCGCCGAGGCGATGGACAGTGTGGCGCGCAGTCTGCCGGCACTTTGGCGCTGTGAAAAGATCCAGGCCAAGGCGGCCAGGACCGGCTTTGAGTGGCCGGACGCGGATGCGGCGCTCGACAAGGTCGCCGAAGAGACGCAGGAACTGCGCGAGGCCGTGGCCTCCGGCGACGCGGACGTCGTGACCGAGGAACTGGGCGATCTGCTGTTTGCCGCCGTGAAGGTGGCGCGCTTTGCGGGCATCGACCCCGAGCAGGCGGCCCATGCCGCGTGCGAAAAATTCATCCGACGCTTTGCCGCCATGGAGGCCGCAGCGGCGGACAGCGGCGTGCCGCTCGAGCAGCGCACGCTCGCGCAGATGCAGCCGCTCTGGCAGCAGGCCAAGCAGACGGCCAGCGCGGACAACGAAGGAAAGAAATCTGCACGGCAGTGAGAGACCCGTGCGGAATTCTATATCATGGCATATGCCAACACAAACATGAAGTAGGAGGATTACCATCATGAATAAGGCAGAACTGATCGCAACAGTTGCCGAAAAGACCGGCCTGTCCAAGAAGGACACCGAGAAGGCCGTCAACGCGACGTTTGACACCATCACCGCCAACCTCGAGGTCGGCGAAAAGGTGCAGCTCGTCGGCTTCGGCGTGTTCGACATCAAGGAGCGCGGCTCCCGTATCGGCCGCAACCCCAAGACCAAGGAAGAGATCGAGATCCCGGCGACGCGCGTGCCCGTCTTCAAGGCCGGCAAAGTGCTCAAGGACGCTGTTTCCAAATAAGCGATGCAAACGCTCCGGGCCTGACCCGGAGCGTTTTTCACAGGAGGATGCCTATGCGCCTGGACAAATATCTGAAAGTTTCGCGGCTCATCAAGCGCCGCACCGTGGCAAACGATGCCTGTGACGGTCAGCACATCACGGTCAACGGCCGGACGGCCAAGGCGTCGTATGACGTGAAGGTCGGCGACGTGATCGAGATCGCCTTCGGCCAGCGCACCGTGAAGGTGGAAGTGCTCGCCGTCACGGAAAACGCGAAAAAAGGCGACGCTGCGGCCATGTACCGCGAGCTCGCCGAATGATGCGCGCAAAAAACCGCCGCTCCGGATGTTCGGAGCGGCGGTTTTGCCGTATGTCAGATCATATATTTTGTAATCTCGCTGCCGGTCACCGCAGGATCCATGCTCAGAGACAGGGTGAACTGAATGTTCTCACGCTCGGAGAAATCGTTCAGCCAGGCCAGGAACTCCGCGATCTGCGGCTCAGAGACCTCAGAGAGCATTTTCGTGAAGTTGTCAACAAACACATGGGTGATATCGTAGTTGCCGGCATGAAGGCCGCTGAGGAAGCCCTTAAAGAAATCGTAAGAGCCCATCGCGTACGCATAGTCGCAGGCGTAGATCAGGCGAGCCTGATAGGGAATGTCATACGTAAGTTTTTTGTCCTTTTCAATGCACACGACAGAACCGGATTCCTCGCGGACGGCCGTGGCGACCATTTCCACCAAACGCTTCGTTTTGCCGGAACCTTTGAGACCCATGATCAGTTGGACCATATGTCAATCACACTCCTTTAGAAAGTCAGGGCGATACCCTATGCCTAGATTAGCACGTTTTCGCGCCGACTGCAACGATAACTTTTCTCAGTTTGCCTCCGGCTTGCCGAGCAGAGAGAACATATTCTTCTTATATGCTTCCACGCCGGGCTGATCGAACGGATTGACGCCGGACATATAGCCCGAAATGGCACATGCCAGCTCGAAGAAGCACACGAGCCAGGCAAACCCGGCCTCGTCGCGCTTCGGCACGCGCACCTCCAGATTCGGCACGCCGCCTGCGATGTGCGCGGCCTTGACGGCTTCCTGCGCCATGTGGCTGATGTCGCTGAGCTTGCGCCCGGCAAGGTAGTTGAGCCGGTCGGGGTCGCCCATGGCGAACGGGACGGTGAACTCATTTTGCGGCTGCTCGAATGAGACGACGGTCTCCATGAGCGTGCGCGGGCCGTCCTGAATATACTGACCCATGGAGTGCAGGTCGGCGTTGTATTCCACGGAGGCGGGGAAGATGCCGATGCCGTTTTTGCCCTCGCTCTCGCCGTAGAGCTGCTTCCACCACTCGGCCATGAAACGGAACGACGGCTCGTAGCAGGCGAGGATCTCGGTCGTCTTGCCGAGCTGGTACAGGTGCTGGCGCGCGGCGGCATACTGCCAGGCGGGGTTTTCAGGCGACTGCGCGCTCATGGCGGCGAAAGCCTCGCCGGCCTCGCCGATCACGGTCTGTACATCAATACCGGCGGCGGCCATCGGCAGCAGGCCGACGGCGGACAGCACGCTGTAGCGTCCGCCGACGTCGTCCGGCACGACGAAGGTTTCCCAGCCCTCTTCGTCCGCCATGTGCTTGAGCACGCCGCGGTGGGCGTCCGTCGTGGCAAAAATGTGCTTTTTGGCCTTCTCCGGACCGTACTTTGCCTCCAGCAGGCCGCGGAACATCCGGAACGCGAGCGCGGGCTCGAGCGTTGTGCCGGATTTGGAGACGACGTTCAGGTCAAAGTCCAGATCGCCCAGCTCCTCGAGCAGATGCATCAGCGCGTCCGGCGACAGGGAGTTGCCGGCAAAGAGAATTTTCGGGTCGCCGGGCTGCGGCCGCGGCCGCAACAGCTCCAAGGCGCCCTTCGCGCCGAGATATGACCCGCCGATGCCCACGACGACCAGCGCCTGCGAGCGGCCGCGGATGCGGGATGCGGCGGCGAGGATCTGCTTGAGCTCTCCGCTTTGCATACGCTCCGGCAGATCGAGCCAGCCGGTAAAATCCGCACCGGCGCCCGTGTGCTCGAGCAGCGTGCGGTGCGCCTGTGCAGCGGCCGCGTAGTCCGGCCCTGCGGGGTCAAAAAATCCGGCCGCGCCGGAGAGATCCACTTTGATCATTGCGATGCCCTCTCTCTTAAAGAATATCACCAGTATACACGAAAATCAGGATTTCGCAACCGGAAATCTGTCGCTCACAGCGCGCGCAGCAGCTGCAGCCAGAGGTGCGCCGTCGAGATGCGCGTAGCGCCGTCCGGGACGACCAGCGGCAGGATCAGCGTGTCGCCGCTGCTGTCGGTGACGGTCACGGTGCCGACCTGCGCGCCCGGCTCCAGAGGGGCGCACAGGTCCTCGTTGAGCGCGATGTCCGTCTGCGGTGCGGCCATGCCTTTGCGCACGACGATGGCGTCCGTGCCCGAGAGCACCGGCTGCACGCTGTCCGTTTCGGCAAACCGTACGCGCACGGGCGGAATGACCGTGTTGGCTGCGACGGAATAGAGCGAATAGTTGGCGAAGGCGAAGTTGAGGAGCGTCGCTGCGTCGGCGAAGCGCGCCTTGGAGCTCTCCGCGTGCAGCACCACGGCAATGTACTCCACACCGTCGCGCTCGGCGCTGGCCGACAGGCAGTGCATGGCCTGCTGGGTGTAGCCGGTCTTCAGGCCGGTCGCGCCGGGGTAGGCGTGGATGAGCTTGTTGGTGTTGGCGAGGCCGAAGCGGCCGTCGCGCACGGTGTCCATCCAGATGGTGGTGTAGTCGCGGATGCGCGGATGGGCCAGCAGTGCGCGGGACATGCACGCGATGTCGCGCGCCGTCGTGTAGTGGCCGGGATCATCGGTCAGCCCCGTGCAGTTGAGAAACTGCGTGTTTTCCATGCCCAGTTCTTTCGCGCGGTCGTTCATGCGCTTGGTGAACGCCTCCTCGGAACCGGAGATGTGCTCTGCCATGGCGACGGCGCAGTCATTGGCGGAGTTGACGGCGATGCACTTGAGCATCTCGTCGACGCTCATCTGCTCGCCCTCCTTGAGCCAGATCTGGCTGCCGCCCATGGAGCTGGCATGGGCGCTGGCGGTCACGATGTCGCTCGTATCGAGCTGGCCGCTGTCGAGCTGCTCCATGATGAGCAGCAGCGTCATGATCTTCGTCACGCTGGCGGGGGACAGGTGCTCGTCGGCATTTTTCTCATATAACACTGTGCCGGTCGAGCGCTCCATCAGGATCGCCGACGGTGCGGATATCTTCAGCTCTTCGTCCGTTGGCTGCTCGAGCGCCATCGCGGGTGTGAGCAGCAGCAGCGCTGCCAGCAGCAGACAGATCCATCGTTTCATATGCTCAGCCCTTTCCGTTGATTTCTCCTTATCACCCTATGCCGGGGGCGCGTGGAAAAGCAGTCCGAGTCTCCACAATTTGCACAGGCTTTTGCACACCGAAGCGCTCAGAGCGTGTCAAGATACGGCGCACCGTGTCGCAAATGCACGAAAAGCCCGGTATTACCGGCTTGACGGTGCGGGCACATGATAGTAAAATAAATCCGACTGATCACAGACACTGGCGGGCGCTGCGGGCGCGATGGGGGGAGACGGTTTATGAAGCGATTTGATCCGAAAAACAAATACCTCGGCTGGGGCATCACGGCGTTCGGCGTGATCGCGTGCTGCATTCTGTTTTACATGCTGCTGCAGCATGGCAAATCCATCGGCGATGCGATCAGCTCACTGCTCGGCATCCTCAGCCCGATCATCTGGGGCCTGGTGATCGCCTATCTGCTCTGGCCGCTGACGAAGGTATTCCAGCGCAAGCTCTTTGAGCCGCTGCTCAAAAAGCTCCGCCCGAAAAAACCGGTGCGCACCTCACTTGCGCGCGGCCTGTCCGTCGCGCTCTCGATCCTGGTCGCCTTGATCATCATCGCCGCCCTCATCTGGCTCATCATCCCGCAGATCTATACGAGCGTTGAGAGCATCGTGCTCAACTATCAGGAGTACTATGACACGATCACCGGCTGGATCAACAAGTTCTTTGAGAACAATCCCGAGGTAGAGGAAGTGCTCCTCTCCGCGACCGGCGATGTGTCCGACAGTCTGCTCGACTGGGCGAAGACCGCGCTGCTGCCGTCCATGGGCAAGGTGGTCACGAGCGTGACGACCGGCATCTATGCCGTTTTGCGTGCGATCCTCGATGTGCTCATCGGCTTCGTCGTCGCCTGCTATGTGCTGTCGAATATGGAGCTGTTTCTCGCAAAGTCCAAGATGGTGCTCTACAGCATGTTTTCCGTCAAGGCATCCAAGCGCATCCTCAAGGCCATTCGCTTCACGGACACGGCGTTCATGGGCTTTATCAGCGGTAAGGTCATTGATTCCGCCATCATCGGCGTCATCTGCTATATCTGCTGTGCGATCATGCGCATGCCGTATGTCGTGCTCGTGAGCGTGATCGTCGCCGTGACGAATATCATCCCCGTGTTCGGCCCGTTCATCGGCGCGGTGCCGACGGCGCTGATCATTCTGCTCGTCTCGCCGATGAAGTGCCTGATCTACGTCATCTTCATCATCGTCCTGCAGCAGATCGACGGCAATATCATCGGCCCGAAGATCCTTGGCAATTCCACCGGCATTAACGGTTTCTGGATCATGTTCGCCATCCTGCTCGGCGGCGGCCTGTTCGGCTTCATCGGCATGCTGCTGGGCGTGCCGGTGTTCGTCGTGATCTATGCCGGCCTGGAGCGGCTGGTCGATCACGGGCTGAAAAAACGCGGCCTCCAGACGGAGACCGCAGAATATATGGATCTGGATTATATCGACGATGCTACGATGCAGCCGGTGCGCCTACCGCAGGAGGTGCCGGACGAATCGCTCAAGGATCCAAAGGATGATTCAGTGAAGTGACGGGAAGAGGGACTGCTTTGCATCCCGCAGTGCATCGCACAGCGCGTCGATGTCTTCCCGCGTGGTGTAGCGCGAAAAGCTGATGCGCAGCGCGCCGTCGATCACGTTCGCCGGCAGCCCGATCGCCTCGAGTACATGGCTCCGCCCGCCCTTTTTGCAGGCGGAGCTTTTTGATGTGTAGATCCCGCGCGCCTCGAGGAAGTTCATCAGCACCTCGCTCCGGTAGCCGGGCAGGGAAATGCTGAGGATGTGCGGCGAGCCGCCGCCGATGACGACAAGACCGTCCACCTCGGCTGTCAGCCGGTCGATGGCGTGGGCGCGCAGCTCGGCCATGGTTTTCGTGGCCTGCGCCATTTTCGCACTGCCGATCTCGGCCGCCGTACCAAAGGCGGCGATCTGCGGCGTGGCCTCCGTACCGGCGCGCATGCCGCGCTCCTGCCCGCCGCCAAGGATATAGGGCGGCAGTTTCAGTCCGCTGCGGATGTAGAGCGCGCCGATACCTTTCGGCGCGTGGATCTTGTGACCGCTGATGGTGATCATGTCCGCGCCGAGTGTTTTGGCCGAGAACGGCACTTTCAAAAACCCCTGCACGGCGTCCGTGTGCAGCAGGGCAATGCTGTTTTCCGCTTTCAGCATCCGGGCGACGGCGGCGATGTCGTTGACGGAGCCGGTCTCGTTGTTGACCATCATGAGCGAGACGAGGATCGTGTCCGGCCGCAGCGCCGCGCGCACCGCCTCGAGCGGGATGGCGCCGGTGCCGTCCGGCTGCAGGCGCGTGATCTCGTAGCCCTCCTTTTCCAGAAAGTCCAGCGACTTGCGCACCGCGTCGTGCTCCACGGCGGAGCTGATGATGTGTTTGCCGCGGCGGCGCATGTACCGCGCTCCGGAGATGAGCGCCCAGTTGTCGCCCTCGGAGCCGCAGGACGTGAAATACACCTCGTCCGGCTGGCAACCGAGCGCTTTTGCGATCTGGCCGCGCGCCTTGTCCACGGCGGCCTTGGCCTCACGGCCGAGCTTGTAGGTCGTGCTCGGGTTGCCGAAGCACTCCGTCATCATATGTACTGCCGCCTCCGCTGCCTCCGGGCAGACACGGGTCGTTGCGGCATTGTCCAGATAAACCATGATCACTTACCTCGATTTGGAGATGTTTTTATGCACTATATTATAACCGCCCTCGGCTGCAAGGTCAACCAGTATGAAGCGCAGGCAATCGAAACGCTCCTGCACGCGCACGGCTTCACGGCCGCAGCGGACGGTGAGCCGGTCGATCTGATCGTCGTCAACACCTGCGCCGTCACGGCGGAGGGCGGGCGCAAGTCGCGCCAGATGATCCGCAAGCTGCGCGAGGAGCACCCGCAGGCGCTGTGCGCCGTGTGCGGCTGCTGGTCGCAGCTCAGCCCGGAGGACGCGGCGTCCATCGGCGCCGACGTGGTACATGGCAGCGGCAGCAAGCAGGCATTTGTGGATGACATTCTGCGTGCGTTCCGTGAGCACGCGCCCGTCACGTGCGTGGATAATCCGTTCCAGCGCTTTGACTTTGAGCCGCTGCCGGCGGGCGCGGCCTACGGCCGCACGCGCGCGATGCTGAAGATCCAGGACGGCTGCAATAATTTCTGCACCTACTGTGTCATCCCGTATACGCGCGGCCGCATCCGCAGTCTGCCGCCGGAGGAAATGGCGCGTCAGGCGGCGCATCTGGCCGCCGAGGGCTATCGGGAGCTGGTGCTGACCGGCATCGAGATCGCGTCCTACGGCCGGGATCTGCCGGGTAAGCTGACGCTGGCCGACGCCGTGGAGACGGTCGCCGCCGCCGCGCCGCAGATGCGTCTGCGCCTCGGCTCGATCGAGCCGACGGTCATCACGGAGGACTTCTGCCGCCGCGCCGCCGCGACCGGGCAGGTCTGCCGGCATTTCCATCTCTCGCTGCAAAGCGGATGCGACCGCACGCTCGCGCGCATGAACCGCAAATATAATACTGCAGAGTTTCTCGCCTGCGTCGAGCGGCTGCGGCGGTATTTCCCGGGCTGTGCGCTCACGGCGGACATGATCACGGGCTTCCCCGGCGAGACGGAGGCAGATCAGGCGGCCGCAGTGGCGTTTTTGGAGCAGGTCGGCTTTGCGGCCGTGCATGTTTTCCCGTACTCCCGCCGCCCCGGCACGAAGGCGGACGCCATGCCGGAGCAGCTCAGCCACGCGGTCAAATCGGCGCGCGCGCATGAGGCGCAGCGCGTGGCCGATGCCTGCAAGCAGCGCTATCTGGTGCAGCAGGTCGGCCAGACGCTGCCCGTTTTGTTCGAGACGGAGCATGACGGCAGCTGGGTCGGACACTCGGACAACTATTGTCTGGTGCGCGCTGCGGGGGACGATCTGCGCGGACTTGTGAAAAATGTCAAAATCTCTGCCGTTTCCGGGCAAATGCTTGTGGGGGATTTGGTTTGACGCGCTTTGCGGAACGTGTTAGACTTTTCTCAATCCATGCAGAATGTGCTGTATGCGATGAATTTTGACCCCTGGAGGCGATTTCCGTGACCCGAAGTGAAACATTCAATTTTTCTGCTGGACCGTCGGTCCTGCCGGAGGAAGTGCTCAGGCAGGCGCAGGCGGAATTGCTCAATTATCATGGCACGGGCATGTCCGTGATGGAGATGAGTCACCGAAGTCAGGCTTTTTCGGATATCTTCCAGGATGTGAAGGCGCGTTTTCGCGCCGCACTGTCTGTGCCGGACACACATGAGATCCTGTTTTTGCAGGGCGGCGGCACGGCGCAGTTTTCCATGATCCCGCTCAATCTGATGGGCGAGCAGGGGACGGCGGACTATGCCGTGACGGGGCATTTTTCCGGCAACGCGGCCAAAGAGGCCGAGAAGTACGGCGCGGTGCACATTGCGGCGGACACTTCCACCTGCGGCCATACCCGTATCCCGCAGCAGAGCGAGCTGAGGCTCGATGCGCGCGCGTCCTATTTTTATTATTGCGCCAACAATACGATCTACGGCACCGAATGGCAGTACGTGCCGGAGACCGGCCGCGTGCCGCTCGCGTGCGACATGTCGTCGGACATTCTCTCGCGCCCGGTCGATGTGTCAAAATACGGCGTGATCTTCGCCGGCGCGCAGAAAAACATGGCCCCTGCGGGCCTGACGGTTGCGATCGTTGACCGCAGTCTCGCCGGGCATGAGCTGCCCATCACACCGGTCATGTACAGCTATCAGCGCATGATCGACAAGGACTCCATGTACAACACCCCGCCGTGCTGGTGCATTTACATCCTCGGTCTCGTGCTCGCGTGGCTGGAGCGGCAGGGCGGCGTGGAGGGCATGCAGCAGCTCAAGCATGCGCGCGCCGCAAAGGTGTACGATTTTCTCGACAACAGCGCGCTGTTTCATCCCTGTGCGCAGCCGGGCTCCCGCTCGGATATGAACGTCACGTTCCGCACCGGGGATGATGCGCTCGACAAGGAATTCATCAGCGGCGCGGCGGCGCGCGGCCTGCTGAATCTCAAGGGCCACCGCGTTGCCGGCGGCATGCGCGCCTCGCTTTATAACGCCATGCCGATGGCGGGCGTGGACGCGCTCGTGGATTATCTGAAACAGTTTGAGGTAGAACATCATGTATAAAATCAAAACCATGAACCATATATCCCCCTATGGCCTGCAGAAGCTCGAAGAGCGCGGCTGCGTCGTCGGGGAGGACATACAGGCACCAGATGGCCTGATCCTGCGCTCGGCCGACCTGCACAGCTATGCCTTTGAGCCGAGCCTGATCGCCATCGCGCGCTCCGGCGCCGGCACGAACAACATCCCGCTCGAGGATTGCTGCCGCCGCGGCATCGTCGTGTTCAACTCGCCCGGCGCAAACGCCGAGGCGGTCAAGGAGCAGATCCTCTGCTCGCTCGTACTCTCGTCGCGCGATGTGCTCGGCAGCATTGACTGGGTCAAGGGGCTCAACGGCCGGGGCAAGGACATCCCCGCGCTCGTTGAAAAGGGCAAATCGCAGTTTGCAGGCCCCGAGCTTATGGGCAAGACGCTGGGCGTCATCGGCCTTGGCGCGATCGGCGCGCTCATCGCCAACGCTGCCGTGAGCCTCGGCATGAATGTCTGCGGATATGATCCGTACCTGTCCGTGGACGCGGCGTGGCGGCTCTCGCGCGATGTCAAGCACGAGGTGAACCTCGACGGCATCTATGCCAAGGCGGATTATATCAGCATCAACGTGCCGTACACGGACCAGACGTTCCATATGCTCGATGCCAGGGCGTTTTCCAAGATGAAGGACGGCGTGCGCATCATCAACGAGTCGCGCGCCGAGATCGTGGATGACGACGCCATGCTCGCCGCCATTGCCTCCGGCCGCGTCGGCAAGTATGTCACGGACTTTCCCAACGAAAAGGTCGTCGGCGTCGACAATATCATCGCGCTGCCGCATCTGGGCGCCTGCACGCCGGAGAGCGAGGAGAAGTCCGCCGTCATGGCCGCGCGCGAGCTCTATGATTATCTTGCCAACGGCAACATCAAAAACTCCGTCAACTTCCCGGACGCGACGCTCGAGCGCATGGGCGTCAGCCGCGTGTGCATCCTGCACCAGAACGTGCCGACGATGCTCAACCAGTTCCTCGAGATCACCTGCAGCACGGGCCTGAACGTTGAGAACATGATCAACAAGGCCTACGGCGCGTATGCCTATGCCATGATTGACCTCAACGGCCGCCTCGATGCCGATCAGGTTGCAAAGATCGACCGTATCCCGGAGGTCATCCGCGTGCGCGTGGTGTAAATAGCGATAAAATAACAGCCGCTCCCGATCGGGAGCGGCTGTTTTGCGTATGGAATGGATTTATTTCTGCTTTTTTGCCAGCGCGGCCTCGGAGAAATCGCGGATCTGCGGCACTTTGTTCAGCGCAAAGTACAGCGCCAGACCGCCCACGATGCCGACGGCAGCCTGTGCTGCGTTGCCCGGGATCTCTGCCGCCGCGGCCATGCCGTAGCCAAGAATGAAATCCTCAAACACAAAGTAGCCCAGCACCATGATGATCTCACCGCAGATAGCGCTCAGCAGCGCGAAGCCGAAGTTCTTTTTGCGGCAGGCGCGGAAGATCAGCGCCGCGACCACGGCAGCGCACCCCTTGACGATGAGCGTGCCGGGGGCGTAGCTCATGTAGCCGGAGATCACGTCCGCCAGGCCGGAGCCAAAGCCGGCAGCCACGCCGCCGTAGAGCGGGCCGGCCAGCAGGGCGGCGAGTACGACCACGATGTCGCCGGCGTTGAGATAGCCGCCGGTCACGGTCGGGATCTTGATGACGAGCGTCGCCACGCAGCACAGCGCCATGAGCATGGCGGTGTAGACGAGATTTCTGAGTTTCTGGTTCATAATTATCACCTTTTTATGTTATTGGCACAAGAATACGATATTCGACACAAATAAGCAAGGGTTGAGAACAACGAAAATTCCTGCTATACTGCTATGAGAAATGGGGGATTTGACCATGACCAGGAAATTATATGATCTCGACAGTCACCGGCGTGATTTTTCTGCGACCGTGCTGCGCTGCGACCCGGACGGGGCGCGCTATGCCGTCGTGCTCGATCAGACGGTGTTTTTCCCGGAGGGCGGCGGTCAGCCGGCCGATACCGGTGTGCTCGGCGGCGCGCGCGTTCTGGATGTGCAGCTGCTGCCGGATGCGATCGTGCACTATACGGACGCGCCGCTCGCACCCGGTGCGCAGGTGCGCGGCCAGATCGACTGGCCGCAGCGCTTCCGGCGCATGCAGAGCCACTCGGGCGAGCATATTATCTCCGGGCTGATCCATAAGGAATACGGATTTGACAACGTTGGCTTCCACCTCGGGGAAGACGCGATCACGATGGATTATAGCGGCGAGCTCACATGGACGCAGCTCATGCACATCGAGCAGCTGGCAAATGAGGCAGTGTACCGCAATGTGCCGATCCGGGCAGAGTACCCGGCACCGGAGCAGCTGGCGCACATGGAGTACCGCAGCAAGCTCGACCTGAAAGAGGATATACGCATTGTCACCGTCGAGGGCTATGATGTCTGCGCCTGCTGCGCGCCGCACGTGTCGCACACGGGCGAGATCGGCGCGATCAAGTTCACGTCGCTCATGCGCCACCGCGGCGGTGTGCGCGTGACGATTTTGTGCGGGTCGGACGCGGAGGCGGACTATCGGGAAAAGAGCGCGCAGGTCGCGGCGCTCTCGGCGCAGCTGTCCGTGCGGCAGGCGGATGTCGTCCCGGCCGTGCAGCGCCTGCTCGATGAGATCGCGCAGCGCAAGGCTGCGGCCGCGGAGCTGGAGCGCCGCCTCAACGCGCAGCGGCTGCAGCTGCTGCGGGAGACGCCCGGCAGTATCTGCGTCATCGACCGCTTTGACGATCCGGTCGCCATGCGCGAATTCGTCAATGCCGGCATGCTGCTTGCCGGCGGCGTCTGCGCCGCCTTTACCGGCAGCGATGCGGACGGCTACCGCTATATCATCGGCAGCCGCACGGTCGATCTGCGCACGGAGGCAAAGACCATCAATGCCGCCATCTCCGGCCGCGGCGGCGGCAAGCCGACCATGATCCAGGGCTCGTGCACGGCCCCGGCCGCCGCGATCGAGGCGTTTTTTGCTGTCTATCCCGGGAAATAATATAGATGCAGATAGGAAACAGGGCCGCGGAATTCCGCGGCCCTGCTTTTTTCGGTTTTGCTCAGATTACTGCATGCCGTTTTCGTAGGCGGCGATCATCTTTTTGACCATCTGGCCGCCGATGCTGCCGGCCTGACGGGACGTCAGATCACCGTTGTAACCCTGCTTGAGGTTCACGCCCACCTCGGACGCGGCTTCCATCTTGAAGCGGTTCATCGCCTCACGCGCATTGGGGTTGACCAGATTGTTGCTGTTGGAAGTAGCCATTTCGTTTTCCATCTCCTTTTCGTGTTTTGGGTTTCTTGACCCGCTACTATTTTCTGCGGACAGAATGGAAGTATGCAGAGCAGAAAAATGCAATTTTTGCAAGCTTTTTTGTCGCTGTTTGCCTTTCTTGCCGGCTGTTTCCGGCGCGCGGGGATGTGCGCCATCCGGTTGCGATGATTGCATTTTCCATTCTGCCTTGGCGGACGGCCCGCGGCAACGGGGACTGCGGTCTATGCAGTGTTCACAAAGCGCAACTTGACACGAACGGGATATCGGTATAATATTTAGAATGCTATTTTGGCATTTTGTGCGTATTTGCACAATGTCGGCATAGAATTGCGATAACGATGATTTTTCAAAATAATAAGGAGAACTGACTATGTGTGGAATCGTTGGATACGTCGGCGCGCAGCAGGCTGCGCCGATCCTTCTCGAAGGGCTGCAGAAGCTCGAATACCGCGGTTATGACTCGGCCGGCATCGCCGTGCTCGACGGCAGCACGATCGAGCTTGCCAAGGCCTGCGGCGAGATCAAGAATCTGCTGGCCAAAACGCATGACGGTAGCGATCTTCACGGCTATATCGGCCTCGGCCATACGCGCTGGGCAACGCACGGCGCGCCGACGGAGGCGAACGCCCATCCGCACGTGAGCAACGACGGCAAGTTCGCCATCGTGCAAAACGGCATCATCGAAAACTTCATGGAGCTGCGCGAGATGCTGCAGGCCAAGGGGTTCCGGTTCCATAGTGAGACGGACACGGAGGTCATCGTCCATCTGCTGGATATGTACTACACCGGCGACGGCAACCTGAAGGACACCGTCATGAAGACACTCGGCCGTCTGGAGGGCAGCTATGCGATCGGCATTCTGTGCGCCGACTGCCCGGAGCAGATGTTCCTCGCGCGCAACGGCTGTCCGCTGATCATCGGCGTCGGCGCGGGTGAGAACTTCTTCGCCTCCGACGTGACGGCGCTTGTGTCGCACACGAAAAATGTGGTCTATCTTGACGACGGTGAGCTCGCCGAGGTGCGCGCCGACGGTTATACCGTCTTTGACTGCACCGGAAAGCCCGTGCACAAGCCTGTCTCCCGCGTCGCGTGGGACATCGAGGCTGCCGAGAAGGGCGGCTACGAGCACTTCATGCTCAAGGAGATCATGGAGCAGCCGCGTGCCATCAAGTCCACACTCGACCCGCGTGTGAAAGATCACCGCGTCGTGTTTGACGAGCTGAAGATGACCGATGCGCAGCTCATGGGCTTCAACAAGATCATGATCACGGCCTGCGGCTCGGCGTTTTATGCCGGCCAGGCGGGCAAATATGCGCTCGAAAAGCTCACGCACATCCCGGTCGATGCCGACCTTGCAAGTGAGTTCCGCTACCGTGACCCGATCGTCGACGAGCACACGCTCATGATCATCATTTCGCAGTCCGGCGAGACGGCGGATACCATCGCTGCCATCCGCGAGGCGCAGTCCAAGGGCGCGTATGTGCTCTCGATCGTCAACGTCGTCGGCAGCACGATCGCCCGCATCTCGGACGATGTCATCTACACCTGGGCAGGTCCGGAGATCGCCGTTGCGACCACGAAGGGCTACACAACGCAGGTGTCGGTGTTGTATCTGCTGGCGCTCTATCTGGGCGAAAAGCGCGGCTGCCTGAGCAGGGAAGAGGCGGCAAAGCTCACGGACGATCTCATGATCCTGCCGCAGATGGTGCAGCGCGCCATCGACCTCAATCCGCAGATCGCGCAGCTGGCCGAGCGCTATAAGAATAACCCGTCGCTGTTTTTCATCGGCCGCAATGTGGACTACGCCGTCTGCATGGAGGGTTCTTTGAAGCTCAAGGAGATCTCCTACCTGCACTCGGAGGCCTATGCTGCGGGCGAGCTCAAGCATGGCACGATCGCGCTCATTGAGGAGAACCGTCTCGTCATCGCCGTCGCGTGCTACGAGCCGCTGTTTGACAAGACCATGAGCAACGTCAAAGAGGTCAAGGCGCGCGGTGCGCGCGTGCTTGGTGTGGCGCTCGAGGGCAATCGCGCCATCTATTCCGAGGCGGACGATGTGATCCTTGTGCCGCGCATGGACGACCTGTTCGTCGTCCCGGCGGAGATCGTGCCGCTGCAGCTCTTTGCATATTATGTCGCAAAAGCCAACGGCTGCGCGATCGATAAGCCGAAAAACCTCGCGAAATCCGTTACTGTCGAATAAGGAGAGCGTCATCCATGCCGAATCAGTCTGTCATCGTCCTCGATTTCGGAGGACAGTATAACCAGCTTATTGCGCGCCGCGTGCGCGAGTGCAATGTCTATTGCGAAGTCAAGCCGAACACCATGACCGTGGATGAGATCCGCGCCTTTGACCCCATCGGCATCATCTTTACCGGCGGCCCGCAGAGCGTATACGCCGAAGGCTCGCCGCAGGTCGATCCGGAGATCTTCCGGCTCGGCATCCCCATCCTCGGCATTTGCTATGGCTGCCAGCTCATGGCACAGTATCTCGGCGGGGAAGTGACCGCCGCCGGGAAGGACACCGCGCGTGAGTACGGCAAGACGGAGACATGGTTTGACACCGATTGCCGTCTGTTCCGCGGCCTGCCGGAGCAGAGCATCACGTGGATGAGTCATGGGGACTACATGGCCAAGGTGCCGGAGTCGTTCCGGCTCGTGGCGCATTCGGATGCCTGCCCGACGGTTGGCATCTGCGACGAGGTGCGCGGCTTCTACGGCGTGCAGTTCCACCCCGAGGTCAACCACACCGAGTATGGTCAGGCCATGCTGCGCAACTTCCTGTATGAGGTCTGCGGCGCGACCGGTGACTGGACGATGGGCGACTTCATGCGCAAGTCCATTGAGGACATCCGCGCCAAGGTCGGCGACGGCAAGGTGCTGCTGGCACTTTCCGGCGGCGTGGACTCCTCCGTTGCGGCGGCGCTGCTGGCTGAGGCCGTCGGCAATCAGCTCACGTGCATCTTTGTCGACCACGGTCTGCTGCGCAAGAACGAGGGCGACGAGGTCGAGGCTGCGTTCCAGAATTGGGACATCAACTTCGTGCGCGTCAACGCGGAAGAGCGTTTCCTCACGCGCCTGAAGGACGTCTCCGATCCGGAGACGAAGCGCAAGATCATCGGCGAGGAGTTCATCCGCGTCTTTGAGGAAGAGGGCAAGAAGATCGGCTCGGTCGACTATCTGGCTCAGGGTACGATCTATCCCGACGTGATTGAATCCGGCACAAATGTCGCTGCCGTCATCAAGAGCCACCACAACGTCGGCGGTCTGCCGGACTTTGTGGATTTCAAGGAGATTATTGAGCCGCTGCGTCTGCTGTTTAAGGACGAGGTGCGCGCGCTCGGCCGTGAGCTCGGCCTGCCGGAGTATCTGGTCATGCGCCAGCCGTTCCCGGGCCCGGGTCTGGCCATCCGCTGCCTCGGCGCGGTGTCCAAGGACAAGCTGGACATCCTGCGCGACGCGGACTTCATCTTCCGCGACGAGATTGCCAAGGCGCACCTGGAGCAGACGATGAATCAGTACTTCGCGGTGCTGACGAATATGCGCTCTGTCGGTGTTATGGGCGACGGCCGCACGTATGACTATACGCTCGCGCTGCGCAGCGTCACGACGACGGACTTCATGACCGCCAACTGGACGCGCATCCCGTATGATGTGCTCGACCGCGTCTCCGTGCGCATCGTCAACGAGGTCAAGGGCATCAACCGCATCGTCTATGATATTACGTCCAAACCGCCCGCCACGATCGAGTGGGAGTGAGTTTTTGAAACTCCGAACCCGTTGCGGCACAACGATTTTGCGGTTTTATATCTCTCTTTTGATAACGATTTGATAACGCTCCCCATAGGCCGTATCATTCTGTATCCCCAGTGGATTGCGGGTAAAGAATGTTCTTTTGCGGCTTATAAGTGAGGACAACCATATTAGAAAGCCCTTACCGATGGCAA